>JAABUV010000171.1_pt1 | contig 95066 bp, 61 predicted proteins | sample 5559971 | NCBI WGS metagenome assembly JAABUV01 (sample SAMN10711881, study PRJNA513362) | rock metagenome | isolation source: Antarctica rocks | place: Antarctica: Victoria Land, Knobhead nord | collected 2015-12-19 | reverse complement strand
TTGCCTTGCTTGCCTTGCTTGCCTTGCTTGCCTTGCTTGCCTTGCTTGCCTTGCTTGCCTTGCTTGCCTTGCTTGCCTTGCTTGCCTTGCTTGCCTTGCTTGCCTTGCTTGCCTTGCTTGCCTTGCTTGCCTTGCTGTGAAAGGCAAGCAAAGCGCGTCAAGGGCCAACTTTACTTTCTTTTTCTACACAACGATGCTTCCGGTCTAAGTACAACAAGACTTCTTGTATCAAGACAAAAAAAAAGACTGTTATTTTACTTGTTTTCTGGTAAAAGCAGGACAAAGGGCATGCTTTGATTGCTGCCTTTCTTTTACTGTTTCCGTCCTACTACTTTTATATTTTAATGCAAGCAAAATCAAAAAGTAATTAAAATAAGTGATATTTTACTACTTTTTAGTCTAATAAAAGCAACGGTAAAGCAAAAAAATAGCAAATTTGCATAATCCATGGTTTAAAAAGTTATTATATGTCTCAAAGTCAAGTAATAATGACGGTTTCAAGTAAATAGAATTTAAGGAATTTAAGGATTTTTCTGCTTTCAGTGCAAAGTTGAAAGCACTTATCTAGTAGACACAACCAGCCTTTTTTTCGCCTGCTAGACAGAAGGCAGTAAAAACTTATCAAAGTTATTTAAATAATAAGGTGTCATCCATTTGCCTTTTCCTCAAAGGGCCTTGTAGGAGAAAGTAGGTGCTTCCATTTTTAGTGAACTATTTTTTACTCCAATGAAAGCATAAAAAGACTTGCCCTTTATACACAAAAATAAAATAAAAATATAAAACAAAAATATTATCTACTTTCAAAGAAAACAAACAAAAATTTTTTTACTAATTGTCTAATAAAACAAAGGCAAACATATTGTATACAAAATTAACAAAATATTTTATTATGCCTACTAAGAATCAACTAGCAAAGAGGAAGGGCGGCCGTCTAACTAAATATTCCAGAACAAAAACACCAGCTTTAAAAGGACGTCCACAAAGAAAAGGAATTTGTGTGCGAATTTTTACTAGAACCCCTAAAAAACCTAATTCTGCCCTGCGAAAGGTGGCTAAAGTTCGTATTTTAAATTTAACTCATACAGGTGACATAATTCGTAATTTTACGGTCACGGCCTATATACCAGGAGAGGGTCATAATTTACAAGAATACGCCTTTGTTTTACTTAGAGGAGGGCGAGTTAAGGATTTACCTGGAGTGAAATACCATATAATTCGTGGAGTATTGGATACTCAGTCGGTAGTTTCACGCCGGCAAGGCCGATCGAAATACGGTACACGAAAAAAACGAGTTTAATTTACGGTTAAATTTCATCAAAATGATAAAACACAGAAGCTCCATTAATAATTTTATTTCCATTGTAAAAAATAAAATAGTATTTTTAGTAACTTTGACTTGTGTATGAACTTGTGTATGGAGGGTAAGAATCCTTGTCTTTTCAGCACAAAGGCAAGCTTATCTGCTTGGTGTGCAAACAAGCCATCTTCTCTCTTCCTGGACAAAGTCAAGCCATGCTTGTGTCTAACACAAAAGTTTCTTTGACCTTGCCCTTTCTGGGCAAAGGCAAGGCTCCTTGCTTACTGAGCAATTAAACAGTTTTTCTGTTATAGACACAAGCCTGTTCCACCTTTGCTTGCCCATCACAGCAAGGTAAGCAAGCTATTTTTGTCTATCAGGGACAAGATTGGCTGTGTATAAACCACAAGTTTCCTTACTTGTTTCTTCTCCTCAATCACCATTTATGACCCTTAAACTGATGACATTTTTTTGACGGCAACGGGATGATTTTACCATCGATGGCAAAGAAAAGAAAAAAGAAGATTAACGTTTCAACGATACATTTCCGTCTTTTTTAGTAAAGAAAGTAAAATAATGACAGATAAAAAAGATTAGGTTCTAATTATCTAAACAGCAAAGACCTTTGCCATATATAAATTTTTTTTCAAACTCTCTGTTTGCCTTGCTTGGTAAACTAAATATTGTTGTAAGATGAAATCTTTTTTAAGCAAGCCGATGCAGGGTAGGTTAATAAAAAAGAATCTAAGATTCTTTTTGTCTAAAATCAGTCATCTTTTTTTTTATATAGATGTTAAAACAGCTGATTTTTGTTGCTAAAAAGAGAGTGAAATATTACTACTATCCTTATTTTGTTTTTATTCTAATAAAAAAGGCATAAAATATTACCTTGTGTATAAAACACAAGGACCCTTGTTACTTTTCTAATATTAACAACTACTTTCTTTTTTTGTGCCCCCTGTGAAAGAGCAGTATGACAGAGTAATATAAAAGAATAATATAAACCAGTATACCTCATCAGACGCAGGTATCTATCACCCACAGAGGGAGACAGATGGAGCATGGGCAGCATTGTAGGGCATCATAGAGCATTACAGAGCAATGTAAAACAGTTCAGCGCATTGTAGCGTAATAAAGGCTGTCATCGAGCAACATCCCACTGCAAGCACGCGCTTTGCTTTCCTTTCATCAGAAAACAAGTAGAATAAAAGTCTTTCTTTTTGCTTGTCTCTGTGACAAAGGCCTGTTTGATTCTTCATTGCCCCGCAAAGAGAAAAATTCAAGCAATATAACATTCGAGGACCATTTGTGGACCTATTAAGTATTTAGCCACATCTTTACGAAAAATAAAATTAATCAAAGGTCAGCATGCCCCACAAGTAAATAGTTGGCATACTGCCTCAAGAAAGGTATCTGGTAAAATCAATCATAAAATGACAAAGTCAGTGTTTAAAGACACCCCAAAAGGTTCAAGGTTAAAACAAAATAATAAAGAATACCCCCTTAAAAAAAAAGTCTCATCGCATAGAAAGTTGGACCATGGTAAACATTTTCCGCAACTACATAGTTGGCTTAATGGTGGCAAACAGTTACTTGACCAGGTTAATTTAAAAGGGGTACGCTCATTCGATGAAAGAGCGCTCAAAAATAAACCTTTACAAAGAAAGCCTTTCTATTTTTCTCTAAACATCAACCCTTCGCCATTCCTTTCAAGAAAGCAAAGAAATAAAAAACAATATAATAATATCCTAAAAGGGTCGATGGAGAGAAATGTAACCAAGAATTCGATTTTTCAAGAAAAGATTATGGAACAAGCTGGCGAAAATAAAATCATCATTAAATTCACAAATTTGTTAATGCTGCATGGCAAAAAAAGTAAAGCTTTGTCCACTTTATGTAAATCGTTAAAATTTTTTAAAAAAAATATTAAAGATTTGTCTTGCAATGACCCATTTCTACAAAATTCAACCAAGACTAAAAACGAAAATTCTATGCTGAATTACTTGGATCAAGCTGTAAGCAACGTCAAACCGTGCTTGGAGGTTCGTAAGAAAAAAATTTCTGGCATTATGCGACAAATACCAGCCGTCCCATCTTTAAAAAGACAAGAGACTTTAGGTATTCGTTGGATCATAGAATCTGCCAGAAAACGAAGAAAAAAAAATTATAAGCCATTTTTTCAATGCTTGGCTGAAGAATTGTTAGATGCTTTTCAAAACCAAGGCGAACCTCATAAAAGAAAACAAGCTCTCCATAGGACGGCGGAAGCTAATCGCATCTATATTCGCCATCGTTGGTGGTAAGCTTATTTACTTGATTTTTAATATTAAAATAAAATCAAATAAAAGGATTGACGCTGCGCATACCATTTTTTTCAAAAATTGTTTACTCACATTGGTATAGAAAAGTAGTAAAATGTTGCCTTGCTGTTTTAATAAAGAAAGCGCGTCAAGGGTTGAACAGGCTTCTATTTTATACACAAGCAGGGTTGTGTATAAAAGATAAAGATTGCTTGCTTGCCTCGCTGCGGTGGGCCAGCAAGGAGACTTGCTCCTGATACACAAAGTTTTATTGCTTGAATCTCCTATGTCAAAAACACAAGGGATTTAAGCCATGGAAAGTGCGTGCTTTGATTTCAGAAGGTGATCTTTTTATTTTACTCCTACAACATAACTTTGTTATTCTTCTTTTAATAGAAAAAAAGAAGAGATTTACTTGATTGCTCCTCTTTTTTTTTACCATGAAAGAAAAACAACCAGAGAAAAGAAAGCAAAAATAGAACACCACAGGGTAAGAGGAAGGATCAAACAGGTTTCACAATTACCCTTTCTTGGAAGGGGTAGAGGCCGTTCTAGAGGTTGTCCTAGAAGGGCCGTCTTGACTTGTCTTGTGTATAAAACGATGCTCTGTTCGACCTATTCTTTGGTGTGCTGTCTTAGTAAAAAAGTAGTAAAATCTCAGTTTGGTAAAAGAGTGGAGAATGGCGCTGGGCAAAGGGGGATTATGGTTAACCCTTTCTTGCTGGCATACCAGATTGGGGGGGGAGTTGGCAAGTTGAGGTGGCCGTTGTCATGATCTCTGCCAAGTCTACTAATTTCACCCTGTTTTCAAGTCAGCACAATATAAAAGGAGATTGATTAAGAAAGAGAAAAAAAGAAAAGAAAAATGTTGTATTATATAATTCCATTGTTGTTTTCTCCTTGCCTAGCATGGCAAGATGCACCTGAAGCGTGGCAAATGGGGTTTCAAGATCCGGCCACTCCTGTTATGCAAGGAATCATCGATTTGCACGATGATATCTGTTTTTTTCTGATAATGATTTTAAGTTTAGTCCTTTGGATGTTGATACGAACACTTTATTTTTTTCATGAAAGTAAAAACCGGATTCCAGAAAAGATTATCCATGGCACTACCATTGAAATCGCATGGACCGTTGCACCTAGTCTTATATTAGTATTGATTGCAATACCATCCTTTGCTTTATTATATAGCATGGATGAAGTGGTCGACCCGGCCATTACAGTGAAAGTTATAGGTCACCAATGGTATTGGTCATATGAATTTTCTGACTATACCACTTCGGATGGAAGTTGTATGGCCTTTGATAGTTACATGATACCTGAGGAGGAGTTAAATCCGGGACAATTACGTTTGTTGGAAGTTGACAATCGAGTAGTAGTTCCGGCCAATACTCATATTAGATTTATTATTACATCGGCCGACGTTCTTCATAGTTGGGCTGTACCGTCCCTTGGTATTAAATGCGATGCCGTGCCAGGTCGCTTAAATCAAGTTCCTACTTTCATTAAAAGAGAAGGTGTCTTCTATGGACAATGTAGTGAATTATGTGGTGCCAATCATGCTTTCATGCCCATAGTTGTAGAAGCTGTTTCATTGGAAAATTATATTTCCTGGGTGTGTAATAAGATAGAAAATCAGTAGTAATAAAAATTAAACTCTTTTACCTACATTCACGCTTTGATAAAAAAATTATCTGTTGATCGTAAAAAGAGAAACAGGCTAATTTTTGTTCTTGACAGACAAAAATGTCTGATCGACCAAGAACCGTTGCACAGGCCGATTTTTTATGGACAGATATTTATGAGCCAGCAATGAATGGTGCACAGGCCGATGAAAGGATTGAACAGGCACAATAAAATTTTAAGCATTGTAAAAACAAGTTGGATCTCTAAAAGTCTATTATACAATATATTATACAATAATGGTATCACTGGATTTGATTGCACTGTGACAACGACATTTTGGTCGAAGTCAAAACTAAAATGCGTACAATTTTTCAACCCAGGTCAACCCAAGTTGCAATGACTGGAAACTTAAACATTTAAAGTCAATCCTGATCTTAAAAAAGCAGGCCAACGGATGGCAGGTTTACAAATTGGTCTCAAGATTAAATAACGAAGAAAGTAGTTAAAGGGTCGACCCTGTTCAACCAACGATACCTCTGTTATAGACACAACAAGTGTTGCCTTTGTCCATCAAGGGAGAATATGGCTTGCTTGCAGACCAAGCAAGCCATCTAAAGATTTTTGCCCATCAAGTGGAAAGATGGTTTGCTTGGTCTGCAAGCAAGGAGGGTTAAGGAGGGTTGCCTTTGTCGGTCAAGGCAAAAGATTGTTTGCCTGGCTGTGGTTGGCAAGCAAGCAGGCTTGCCTTTGCCCAGAAAGGGCAAGGTGGAACAAGGTTGTGTATACTACACAATACACCCAAATAGAAAAGCATAATTTAATTTTTTAATTGGCTTGTCAATTGTGCATTGAAAAAAATATTTAAAAAAAAATTGCAGCTTGTAAGGTGTCAAATTTCAAACACAATGACGGATGGTTTAATAAATTACATAAAAAAATAGTAACATACCATGAGAAAACACCCTTATCATCTTGTCGACCCTAGTCCCTGGCCCATTGTAGCCTCCATGGCTGCCTTGCTGCTGACGATAGGTGGCGTAATGTATATGCACGGATACACAGGTGGAGAATTGGTGCTATTGTTTGGAATTGGGGTTGTTTTGTATTCAATGTTTGTATGGTGGAGGGATGTGATTAGAGAATCTACATTTCAAGGACACCACACTGGGGCAGTACAAATGGGACTTCGTTATGGCATGATTTTATTTATTGTATCTGAAATAATGTTTTTCGTTGCTTTCTTTTGGGCTTTTTTTCATTCTAGTTTAGCTCCCACCGTAGAAATTGGAGCGATTTGGCCTCCCAAAGGAATCGATGTTTTAAACCCTTGGGAAATTCCTTTCTTAAACACTCTAATTTTGTTATCCTCTGGAGCTGCAGTTACCTGGGCACATCATGCCATCCTGGCAGGATTTCGTCAACAAGGTATTATAGCTTTAATTATTACGATTGGTTTAGCTTTGATATTTACCGCCTTTCAGGGATATGAATATTTGGAAGCTCCCTTTACCATTGCAGACGGTATTTATGGTTCTACTTTTTATTTGGCAACCGGCTTTCATGGATTTCATGTGATAATAGGTACCATCTTTTTATTAGTCTGTTTGTTTCGTCTGATATCTTATCATTTCACGAGGGCACATCATTTTGGATTCGAAGCTGCCGCCTGGTATTGGCACATGGTAGACGTAGTTTGGCTTTTTTTGTTTGTGTCGGTTTATTTTTGGGGGGGATCATAGTCAATGACAAGCAGATCAACTTGATCGATGACACTGTTCTTAAAAAAAATCACAGGGTCAAGGGTCAACTTTACTTGTGTTTTCTACACAAGGAGACTTGATTTCTTTTTTAAAAAAGAAGTGAAATTTATAATTTTAAATAAGAAATTGTTTCTTCTTTTTTAAAGCGGAGTAAAGACGACAACAAAAAAATAGCTTGTATTTGGGTAACTCACTAACTGAAGCTGGAAAAAATTTAGCAAAATTGTTTAGTCTTTTCTTTTTTCTATCTTCACAAGTCTTATTTCTGTTTTCTAAGGCTTGATCTTGTTGATTATTTTTTATAAAACTGTTTTTTTGTTTTACTTGTGGTCATCAACCCCTTTAAAAAAGAAAATCTTAATAAAAAAGTAAATAAATTGCCTGCTGCTTGCTTTTTTAAAAGCGCAATAAAAAGAAGATTTGATATCCTGTTTGTTTTTAATTTGTTAGTAGACAGTAGTTGCTTGCTTTTTTTTTTTTTTAAAAGGACGCGCCCTGTGTATAAAAAGAAGCCTGTTTGACCTTGCCCTTTCTGGGCAAAGGCAAGCCTGCTTGCTTGCCAACCACAGCCAGGCAAACAATCTTTTGCCTTGACCGACAAAGGCAACCCTCCTTGTGTCTACTAGACAACTGTTTTCAACCTTGCTTTTTCTTTGGGCAATGATTTATAGATTCCTTGATTTTAGACACAAGCCTGTTCCACCCTTAAGTAGAATACTAAAAATCTTTTTTCTTTACACCATCATTAAATTTTACCATTTCTTACGCCTGTATTTGATTTACACCATAAAGCTGAGATACTTTGTCTGCAATGAAAAAACTCGACCAACTTCATTAATCTATTTTTTCCAATAACAAGGATCAAAATTGGATAAAGGCGTCAAAGACAGCAGGGGCAAGTTTACACATTCGATTTATACCAGTAACCAGACGATCCATAATTGCTGTCGCTTCAGCAAGGGCGTTGGACTGCAAGGATTGCTGCACACCAGTAGCAAGCTTTCCTTGGAGATGCCTTTGGGTATTACTTGAATGCCAATTTAGTATATGTTGCTGTACCTTCTAGAGTCAATGTGCCTTAAAATTAGGTGACGGTGACAAGCCGCCACTGTAAGTAATCTTTAGGTATCAATTTGATGTGGTGGCAATGCCATTCCGTGCTCAAGGTGTTGTTACAATGCGCCATTTAATTTTATTACTATACTCTGAAACTGATGGATGTCCGTTTAATTTGCATTTTCATGATACTACGGTTCATATCAGCCACATGCGATGTCAGCAAAGATGCAGTAGTTTCTGCCTGATTAATTATTAGTTCAAAAACCTTTTTTTTATTTTATTAGTAATCTCAATATGTAGGGTAAAGGATTATAAAAAACAAGTCAATCCAGCCGCAGGTTCCCCTAAAGCTACTTTGCTAGAAGTTTGCTTTGATCACAACCAGTCCTTGCGTTTTTAAGACAAGCCTGTTTCACCCTTAATCCAACAAGTAGAATACTAAAAATCTTTTTTCTTTACACTATGATTCAATTAAACCTATGTCAACCATCTGCATTGCTTTTATGGCCATTGCAATATAAATAATCTTCCGGCCTTGAAACCAAAGCCACTCTTCTCAAGTCACAAAAACTGGCCTATTCAAACACTGTTTGTTGAAGCTAACTTTAAAGATGGTCCGATGCAGGCCTAGTATACAGGTGCAGTGGCTGGACAGAGATTGTGCTTTTAAAAAGCACACCGTCATTCTGACTCAAAAAATCATTGTTATATACTCTAACTGTACGATTTATTATTCAACTATTCCAGACTCAACTGCTAATTATTTAACACTGGATTGTTCGAATTGATTGTTTCTTTGAAAATAGGCAGTATCTCCTCGATTTTTTTCTGGTTTTTAAATCAGAGTCCCCGACGCTTACAAACAGTCATTTATTGAGCCGACATAATAATACTTTGTTTCAACGTACTATTAATGTCACTTAAAGAAAGTAAGATCAAAGCAATTAAGACTGCAGCTAAAATTAAATAAAGTTCTATTTTAGTAAAAAGCTACTAAAAAATTAATTGTTTGTCTTGGTTTGATCTTTTTGTCCAATATTGTTCTTTCATTCTATTTTTTTATTATTTACTTTTCTCTACTCTTTCTTTGTTATCCAAGCAACAAGCTCTGCAGGGGTACAGGGCTGCAGGGCTGGCTGCATGCAGGGCTGCAGGGCTGCAGGGCTACAGGGCTGCATGCAGGGCTGCAGGGGGCGATCTCTCCCCACTAGGATATATAGGGTGCAAATATATTATTTGTTACTTTTCTACTTTCATAAAACCAAATAAAATCGTGGAACAGGCTTGTCTTAAAAACGCAAGGACTGGTTGTGACCAAAGCAAACTTCTAGCAAGGTAGCTTTAGGGGAACCTGCGGCTGGATTGACTCTGTGACTAAATCCATTAAAAAAAAAGATTATGATTTTTACACCTTTGGAGCAATTTTCAATTAATACCTTGTTTTTAATTCGAATAGAAAATGTCTATCTTTCTTTCACCAATTCATCATTATATTTATTAATAGCTACAGGCTTAATTATTCTTTTGCTTAATGTAATTACATTCAAAGGGGGGTATTTATTGCCATCGCGTTGGCAGTCGGTGGTGGAAATGATTTATCAATTTGTAGCTAGTTTAGTAGAAGAGCAAATAGGTAGTTCAGGTAGAAAATATTTTCCATTAATTTTAACTACTTTCTTATTTCTTCTTAGTTGCAATTTGGTAGGGATGATTCCTTACAGCTTTACAGCCACTAGTCATTTAGTTGTGACATTTGGTCTTTCTCTGTCTCTATTTATTGGAATCACCATCGTTGGTTTTCAGAAACATGGTCTTCATTTTTTTAGCTTTTTATTACCTAAGGGAGCTCCTTTAATTCTAGCACCTTTATTGGTTGTATTGGAACTAGTTTCTTATTGCTTTCGTGCCGTGAGTCTAGGGGTTCGTTTATTTGCTAATATGATGGCAGGTCATACCTTGGTCAAAATTATAAGTAGCTTTGCTTGGACTATGCTATCGTTGGGAGGAATTTTGGCGGTAGCTTCCGTAATACCAGTTGTGATAATTTTTGCACTAACTGGCCTAGAGATTGGTGTGGCATGTCTTCAAGCCTATGTTTTTACGATTCTAATTTGCATATATTTAAACGACGCAATTCATTTGCATTGACTCCAGTCTATTATGATATTAACAAAAGTTTGAATCCAGAGAACTTCTGTTCAAAATTATGGATGGGCTTCTAAGGCCCCTATTTCTACCTTTTAAAAAGTATTAAAAAAATAAAGATCATGACTCCATTTATAATACCACTGTTGTTTTTAATGAACTTAGTTCGACAACAGAGACCTGAATTGTGTGAAATGACATTTCGAGTTGGAGATTTTTTAGTTGTGCTTTGCATTAGCTGTATCGTTGTTTTTTTTTGCATTCTTTTTGCCATCTTAGTGTGGCTTTTAGTAACAATACTCTACTTTATCAAAGATCCTGTTGTCCTTACTGCGCAGGGTATTCATAAATTTTTATTAATAAAACAAAGTGTTATCTTTTTACTATTAGAAAGGGGTAGTAAAATCAGTATCAAGAATGTTAAAACAGTATTATTTTTGCTGAAAGATGCCATTATAATGGCCGGTAAGAATTGTAACACCATTTTATTATTGGCAATTAAAAAGTTTATTCAATTATTTACTGACATCAAGTCCTTTCTTTCTGGCTTGATTGAAAACCAAAAATTGATTCAATGGTTTACTCGGGCCAAACCAATTTTTCATACGTTCTATGGGGGGGCATTGGGATATTTGAGCCTCGGGAAACCAGCCGTTATACTTAATTATGGGCGCGAAATTATACAGATATACTCTACTTGCTGGAGTGGTTTTTTTGGTCCTTGCCTTGGTTTGGTTTGTGGCTTGATCATCGTTCTTTCTTATCTATTTTTAGGTTTTTTATACATTAAGCATGGGTTAGAGCAGGTAAAGCATGGTAATATCTTGGACAAGTTGATGTGTTTAGTAACGCGCATTGGCAGGGTCACCATGGGGATACTGGTACTCCACATGATTTCTAAGTACGGCGGCATCGTAATAATGTGGAATAAGGATTGGGATCTTATATGTGCCATGGTGGTAAGCTGCTTGACGGGTTGGGTGCTGCCCACGCCGTCTATCTGTTGTCTACCAATGTTACAGACAAATTCATCCTTTGACCAGCCGGTGACATCGCAGGCCGTCGTTGCGAGACCAGTTGCTGGTGTAACAGTCTTAATACGGATTAGTGAGCCAGTGGAATCGGTGGCAGTCACACTCGTGGTTGAGGATTCGGTGGCATCGCAGGCGGGCGTTGTGAGCTCACCTGCTGCTAGGGGACCTGTAATTATAATCAGGCCGCCTCACCATGATATAATCTACGACCAAGGGGGTGCGGCGCATCTGCCATTTAGACGGCAACCGGTGCCATTTACTGCATTCCCACTGTGGAATCACTTTAATTCCATTCCACACCTAATGAGTACGTTGCATCCGCTGTTTCCAGAGCAAACAGGCATTGGGATGCCAGCTAGCTGGCAGGAGGAAGCACTGCCGCATCAAAGAGATTTGAGGTACGACGGGAAACCATCCTTTCTCAATCCATGGGAAAGATTAGTACCAGTAATTGCCGGGGAGTTACCGATCTTGGAAGCAACCCGTGTGCCTTACATTGAGTGGCAAAATAGGCTCAACAACCCTCTCAGAGATGCCATCGTCTCGGCACGAGATGCCCTGAACTTGGAGGTACCTCGAGGGTCTTGGCGTCCTAACCTGTTCCACGATGAAAGATTGTTGAAAATGGCCGCCGTCGAAGCATTGAACAGAGAATGGTCTATTATGCAGTATTATGATAAGCTGGTAACTCAGGTTTTCCCCTTAAAGGAGCGCCTTGAGATGGAAATAAGTGGGATAGAAACGCAAATGGAACACTTACGACAGTATGGTAATTCAGACCATCTACGTATAGTTTCTTTAAATCAAGAAAATCAAGTGAATAAATTTAGATTGCGGACTTTGATGGATGAATATAAAGAGTTAGGACATAGATTGTCCTTTTTGGGTTTGTCTCAGGACTTGAACAATGCCCGTGGCGAAAGTAATGTGTGCTTGTATAAACATAATCAATTTCTTGGTGCCATTCTAGAAGGGAAAGTAGATTTTCCTAGATTAGTTCGGGCTGAGGATATGAGAAGAATCGAGCTAATCTACTACCCCGCGCTGTATGACAGATACCCCGCGCTGCAACCAGATGTGACCCGACCTTTAATGAAATGGGAGTTTGGGGTTATGAGACAGCAGGAGTTAAATAAAGCCATTGCTGGTGGACGATCTCCATATCTTATAACACTATAACAGGGTCGATGACAGCACAGGCTTTAAAGTGTTCGACCTCTTCTTTGTTGTGCTGCCTGTCTTTTAAAACCAAAGTAAGCAACCTGATTGTCAGGGATATTAAAGGCGGGGTGTGGCCAGCAATGAAAATGATATCAGACTCCAACTCGTAGTAATGGTGGGTGAATAAATAGCAGTCTTGACTTATTACAAAAAAATTTATATAAATTTAAAAAGGAATGAAACGCTTTTCTATACTCAAACAACCTATTCTTTCCACCATCAATGATCATTTAATAGACTATCCATCTCCAAGTAATTTAAATTATTTTTGGAATTTCGGGAGTTTGGCCGGTCTATGTTTGATTATTCAGATGGCGACCGGCATCTTTTTAGCTATGCATTATACACCACATGTTGACTTAGCGTTTTTAAGCGTTGAACATATTATGCGAGATGTGGAAGGTGGTTGGCTACTTCGATACATGCATGCAAATGGGGCAAGCATGTTTTTTTTAGTGGTTTATCTTCATATTTTTCGTGGTTTGTATTACGCCAGTTATTCTAGTCCTCGCGAATTAGTGTGGTGTATGGGGGTAATTATTTTATTGTTAATGATTATAACCGCCTTCATAGGATATGTTCTCCCTTGGGGTCAAATGAGCTTTTGGGGGGCCACCGTCATTACTAGCTTAGCTAGCGCCATCCCGGTCGTTGGTGACAGCATAGTGACTTGGCTTTGGGGAGGATTTTCAGTAGACAATGCTACTTTAAATCGTTTTTATAGCCTTCATTACTTGTTACCCTTTCTCATTGCGGGAGCTTCCATAGTACACATAGCCGCATTACATCAATATGGTTCCAATAACCCTCTTGGTACCAATTCCGGGGTCGATAAGGTTAGCTTTTATCCTTATTTTTATGTGAAAGATTTAGTAGGGTGGGTAGCCTTTGCTATATTTTTCTTGATATTTGTCTATTTTTATCCCAATTTACTGGGTCACCCTGACAATTATATTCCAGCAAATCCTATGTCAACCCCTGCACACATTGTACCAGAATGGTATTTTCTATGGGTGTATGCGATTCTTCGTAGTATACCTAATAAATTGGGAGGAGTTGCAGCCATAGCTTTAGTTTTTGTGGCTTTATTAGCTCTGCCCTTCATCAATACATCTCAAATACGAAGCTCTGCCTTTCGACCAATCCATAAAAAAGTTTTTTGGTTATTGGTTGCTGATTGTGTAGTTTTGGTTTGGATTGGCCAACAGCCAGTCGAAAATCCTTATATATTTTTAGGCCAATTAGCTTCACTCTACTTTTTTGTTTACTTTCTGCTTTTTATCCCTATTTTAGGTAAATTTGAACCCTTTTTAATCCATTATAAAAATGACAAGCAACCCCAAGCAGAATCAGCCGAAACTCAGGTAGTGGTAAATTGAGAGAATTGTAGACCAGACCATGATAAAATTAAAGCGTTGTCAGGTAAACATTGTTGAAATAGATACAAAATTAATTCAAATAAAAATGATACTTTCCTACCTTGAAAAAAAATGAAGAATCAGTAAAAACCGAGATATCTCATTTTGATACTGTATGGGTGGATAAAAAAATGGTAATTTCATTGATCCTTTTATTTTATATTAAATTTTATGAATCAACTTTCAAGGAAAAGGTCAAGGCTCCTTGTATCTAAAACGGAGGCCTGCTTGATCGAACAGGCCTCCGTTTTAGATACAAGTTTACTTTTGTTTTTAAGACAAGGAGGCCTATGTTTTAGACACCAGTTTACTTGTGTCTAACAGACAAGGAGAAAGTTTACTTGTCTTTAACAGACAAGGAGAAAGTTTACTTGTTTTTAGCAGACAAGGCAGGTGGCTCTATTTACTAAAAAAAAGTAGGATAAAAGCAAGAAATTACTCTTTTATTACTTTCTTACTAGTATAAAGGTTCTTGCTTTTTTTTAATATGATCATAGGGAATGAAGAAGGCAACAATGCCAAATTAATACTTGCTTAAGACCATCAATGCAACAAGTAAAAAAAGCCTTTATAATTTATGTCACGCAAATTTATCTTGTTATTTATTTTCTAAAAGCCAGAATGGATCCATAAGCAATGATAATGGGATTTACTGCATATTCACTAATATTCTAAACCTATATTTCATTGCATATTCGGTTAAATAAATGATGGTGGATCGAATAACTTAATAACGAGGACGTAGCTCAGCTGGTTAGAGTATTGACTTGTCACGTCAAAGGCCGCGGGTTCGATGCCCGTCGTCCTCGAAAAAATGTCATCCTGGATTTACTGTTTTTTGCTTTTATTTTCTATGTAAGAACAATCATTCTGGATTTGCAAGTAATTAAAAATATACTTATTGCAAGTCAATATACAATTCTCTGATCATGTTAGAATATTTAGCTATATTTCTTTATTTTTTAATTGCTACATTGTTGGCCATTCTATTGTTAGGAGTCTCTTTTTTAGCCTCCACCCGACGGGCAGATCCAGAGAAAATATCGGCCTATGAGTGTGGATTTGATCCATTTGATGATTCTCGCAGTCGCTTTGATATAAAATTTTATTTAGTTGCCATTCTTTTTATAATTTTTGATTTGGAGGTAACTTTTTTATTTCCTTGGGCCTTGGTGCTAAAGAAAGTAAGTTTTTTTGGCTTTTGGTCAATGATGATATTTCTTCTAGTTCTTACCATAGGATTTGTATATGAATGGAGGAAGGGGGCATTGGATTGGAGTTGAGATCATCGAAAGTTTGTGGTGACCTATTCTATTTTGTTTTTCTCAAAGCGATCCAAGGGAAAAGTAAACTGATTTTTATATACTGAGTTTAGTAAGGTTGCATGCGCTTTGCTCTGCATCTACTTTAACACGCAAGTAATAAAATCTGACCTTGTTAAAAAAAGACAGGCAAGCAAAAAGATGAGGTTTTACTACTTTTCTCCTGCAACGCCGACGACATAATTTTGAAATTCCAACTATTTTTCTATTTACTATAAAATTAAATATTTTTTTTAATTTTTAGTCATCAGCATTATATCTTACCTTCTTGTTCTAGTCATGTTTGAAGGAGCAAAATTAATTGGAGCTGGTTGTGCAACCATCGCCTTGGCAGGTGCAGGCGCCGGCATTGGCATTGTGTTTGGATCGTTGATCAACTCGGTAGCTCGAAACCCATCATTAACTAAGCAATTATTTGGTTATGCTATATTAGGATTTGCATTGACTGAAGCCATTGCTTTGTTCGCTTTGATGATGGCTTTTTTAATACTATTTGTTTTTTAATTTACACAGCCATTCTTGAAATGGAATGCAGTTTAATCATCTTTATTCTCTTCTAGTAGAAAATGGGTAAAATAGAACCTTTTTTTAGAAAACAAAAAGGTTCTATTTTACTACTTCCATGGCAAAATAAAAGCAAAGGACGGCTACCTTTTTCAAAGTAGCAATCTTAATGGTAAATGGCGTGCACAGCTGCACATCATTGAGTTCTCAAAACAAAATATATAAAAATGAATAAAATGAAGTCTACTAAACAAGGTAATATAGAAATGAAAAAAGGGGATTATTTGGTTTTTTGGAGTAAAAAGGTAATTAGGACGGGAGGGCATCTGGGACGAGCACCTTATAAGCTTCCTACGCCACATCTTCGTCATTCCTGGATTGATACCTTTCTTTTAGGGAATCGAGGTAATTTAATGCTGATTAATACATTTTTTACTGTGCAAGAAACTAATAAAGGGCTATTCTTGGCGGCCAAGATTTTACGCCAGCATGGCAAATTATTGGTAGTGGATACTCGAGGTGAAATATCTCCTTTCTTGCAAGTCATTGAGGGTGGACTTGATATTATACCTTCCGTAATATCTTTTAGCGGTTCTCGGTGGGTTGGCGGAACCCTGAGTAATTGGAAAAAGATCTCACAGATGGTTTTTCAATATGGTAAAATTTGGCGACAATTTGATAATTATTTAGTAGAGAATGACATAGAAAGTGCTCGTTATAGAAAAATGAAAGCATCTTATCCTGGCTTTTTAGAAAAATCTAAAGGCCGTGTAAAGCTTAGATTAAACAATAAACCTGACTTAATATTTATCGTAAACCCCAATGAAAGTAGGCATGTAATTCAAGAAGCGAATGGTTTAAAAATCCCCGTCATAGCTTTGGTAGATTCAAACACCAATTTAGATGGGATTCAAATACCTATTCCAGTCAATTATGATACAATGTTTTGGGTATACCACTGTGTAAACAGTTTGCTTCGCTTAGCTCGTTGGATGCAAGTCTCTAAAAGTAGTGACTTGCCTTACCATTTTTCTTCAAAAAATGGTGTGCCGACTCATCGATTCCAACAAAGAAAGTCTTCTCTTCCTCCGTCGCGTCCCGCCCCTGTACTTTTAAAAAAAGATAAAAAAGCAAATGGGCTCCATTTAACTACTAAAATCAAAGCAAAAAGATGACATACCCATTAAAAAAAAAGCTTATTCTGTGGTAAAATGGAAGAATAGTATTGCTTTTTTTTAAAGAGAAAAAAGTTGAAAATCTTATTAACAAATAGAGAATAAAATGAAAAAAAAACAAAGGATCTCCAATAAAAAAGGGCATGGTCGGAATGAAATCAGCCTTTTTTCATCATCCCGACTTTCATTGCATTATAAACAAATAATTTGTCCTGACTATGTATTACAATGTCCGGTGGAAAACATAATGGAAATACCTTGCATAGAAAAGATTGTTTTAAACTCTAGCTCTAAGGCTGTAATTTCCAATAGAAAGGCGCATTTCCCTGCATTACTAGCGTTGAAGGTTATATCAGGACAAAGAAGTAAAAACACGTGGTCTCGCAAATCGATCGCAGCCTTTAAACTAAGAGAAAAAAATCTTTTGGGATGTAAAGTAACTTTACGTACTGTGCCTATGTATATTTTTCTGGAAAAATTAACGATGGACGTTCTTCCTAGGGTAAAATTACACCAAGAATATACCAAAGATAAGTACAACGAAGACCTCCATTCTCATTTAGATCAAGATGGTAATTACAATATTGGAGTCAATGACCCCTTTTTTTTTAGGGAGTTAGAAACCCATTTTGAATCTTTTAAATCATTGTCAGGTTTGAATATTACCGTAGTGACATCAAGCTCACGACTGGATAAAATGACTTTGATTTTTAATGGTTTACAAATACCTTTGTCTTAAATTTGTTGCCTTACATATGTTGACATTGATCAGGCATGCAACAAGTAAACCATTCTATTTTCATTTGAAAATACCCTGTTTGCCTTCTACTTTAGTAATCAAATGAGATCTTTGTGCCTAAAACGGACGCCTGTTCGACCCTTTTTTTCTCTTTTTCTCTTTTTGCCACCTTTTTTCATTCATTTTTTATTTTGTATAGATATATAGAGTAGACAAAAAGGTGGCAAAAAATCAAGGGTTAAGTATCCTTGTTTAGAAAACAGAAGGAATTCCAGCAGTGGGCGGCGTGCGATGTGCGCAGTATCGCGCCATCTCTTAAAATTGTAGAATAAATGTTTCAAGCTAGAATCCACTTAAATTTACGTTTTGATTGTTTATATAATTATGTAATAGATATAACTTGTTTTCAATTTTATTTCTAATAATAATGATACTACTGATATCAATCTTATTTAGAGAAGAATCCGTCATTTGGATTTGACCTTGTAAATACTTTCTTTTACCATGGTTTAATGAACGTTTATACAGAATGACGGCGGTAATATAAAAAACAAATACAACGGACAAAGTAATATATTTTGAGAAAACTAAAAAAAGTTTCTTAGGCCAAAGGCAAATCAAGTGAAACTAAATGGCAGGCCATCGACTACTAATTTCATCCTTTTTTTAATTTCAGTTTACAACGAAAGGTTAAAAAATGGCACAGGTAGTATACCACACCACACTGCACAGCCACCACAAGATAGCTTGCCAGACCATAATGTAGCAAACAGTATAGAAGCAGTAAAAGACAGATAATAAATAGAATATTAAAGTAAAGAAAGCAAATATAAAAAGATACGCAGAGAGGCTTACAACAACCTTTGTCTTACTGAAACCTAAAGGTAATCCTTTATTATTTTTGTGCTAAAAAAACAAGCAAACCACTTAAATTATTTTTTGTGTGGTTTATAATCAAGCAAAAAAAGAGAGTTAACTAGTTTGATACTCCAAGAAAAGGCAGCATAAAAAAAGCAACACCTACCGTTCTCCTTTTTGCTTTTATATCCACAAGGAGGGTTGCCTTTCTCCTTCTAGGGCATAGAGGCAGGAATTGCCTTTTATACACAAGGAAAAAGCGTAAACCCCTTATTTTGTGCTTTAAAAAAAGCAAAAAAAATGACAACGCAACCACAAAAAATGAAAGTAAAGAAAAAGTCAAGAGAAAGTAAAAACAATTCTTTAAGGCGATATTTTACTACTTTCTTATTAAAAATAGAAAGCATATGAAAAAAGAGCCTTAAATCAAACAACTCTTTTTTTGTTATAAACAGTTGTGCTGTTTTTTACCATAAAAATAGTATGGGATCACCTGTTTGCTTTTTTTTAAACCGCGCGCTTTGATTTTGGTTCAAAAAAGCAAGCAGCAAACACAAGCCAATGGCTTTAAAAAGTATAAAAATAAAAAATTTCATGAATTCCCTATTTTATCTATTTTCTACCTTGGCCTTAATGTCGGGTGGAATGGTGGTACAAGCTCATAACCCAGTTCATTCTGTTCTTTACTTAATTCTGGTATTTTTTAATGGAGCTGGATTGCTGATATTGTTAGGTTTAGATTTCTTTGCAATGATTTTTCTCGTGGTTTACGTGGGGGCCATAGCTGTCCTTTTTCTTTTTGTAGTAATGATGTTAAATATTAACTTGGCGGAATTTAATGAAAAAAAGTTACGTTACCTTCCAATGGGTGGCCTTTTGGGTTTGCTTTTTCTTACTGAAATTTTTCTCATTGTAGATAACGATTTGATTCCATGGATAGGACGAGCCGACTTGGAAGGGTGGATTGAGTTGTCTCCGTTAAATTGGACTCTTTGGTCACATTTAATTGATGTGGTGACTCCCCTAGAAGCAGTTGGACTTTTAATTTATACTTTCTACTTTTATTTTTTTTTATTAGCTAGTTTGATATTACTTGTCGCCATGATTGGAGCCATTGTCTTAACATTGCATAGGGGTGTCAATATCAAGCGAGAAGATGTGTTTCAACAAAACAGTAGAGAATTTGCTAAGACTGTCAGGATCATTAAATAAAAAAGTAGAATCATCAAGATTGTAAACAAACAAGCTTTTTTCTAATTTCAATTATTTTATTAATCAGTGTGACACTGCGTAAAACCATATTGTAACAATTCCACTTAATGTCGCTGTTTGGTACTTATGTTTAAAGCAGCTTGATTGACAGCTTGGTAGCAGACAAATAAAATTTTTATTCTTTGTTGTTTGTAGCGACAAATATAGATAAAACTTTTCATTTATTCTTTTGCTTGTACTTTCTAAATACAAGCAACAAGTAAAAGACTAGGGGTCCAAAGAAAAGAAGGGTTGAACAAACTTTTGTTATGGATAGAAGGAGGCTTGCCTTTGCCCATCAAGCCATCCAGGCAAAATATGGGTTGCTTGCACACCAAGCAAGGAGCCTTACCTTTCCCTTTTCAGTGCAAGTAATCTAAGGATTCTTGCCCTTGATAAGCAAAGGGATTACTTGCTCCTCTTTTTTTGGTGTATTGTCTTAATAAAAAAGTAGTAAAATCTCAGTTTGGTAAAAGAGTGGAGAATGGCGCTGGGCAAAGGGGGATTATGGTTAACCCTTTCTTGCTGGCATACCAGATTGGGGGGGGTTGGCAAGTTGAGGTGGCCGTTGTCATGATCTCTGCCAAGTCTACTAATTTCACCCTGTTTTCAAGTCAGTACAATATAAAAGGAGATCGATTAAGAAAGAGAAAAAAAGATTATGTATTTGCTTATACTATTATTTCCGTTAATGGGCAGTTTATTGGCTGGTCTCTTTGGTCGTTTCCTAGGTTTTAAAGGAGGCGCATTGGTGACAACGACGGCCGTTTTAATTTCAACTCTTTTAAGCCTGATAGCTTTCTATGAAGTAGCCCTTTGTGGAAGCCATTGCACCGTGTCATTGGGTAGTTGGTTTTCTTGTGAGATGCTAGATACTGGTTGGGGTTTCTATTTTGATACTTTGACAGTAGTAATGCTATTGGTAGTGACGTCGGTTAGTACCTTAGTTCATATCTATTCACTCTCTTATATGTCCCATGATCCTCACATTCCTCGTTTTATGTGTTATTTATCTATTTTTACATTTTTTATGTTGATGTTGGTAACGGCGGATAATTTTTTACAAATGTTTTTCGGTTGGGAAGGGGTAGGTTTAGCATCCTATTTACTTATTAATTTTTGGTTTACTCGGCTTCAGGCCTCCAAAGCTTCCATAAAAGCTATGTTGCTTAATCGGGTTGGAGATATAGGGTTAGCTTTAGGAATAATGGCTTTGTATTCACAATGTAGCAGTGTAAACTTTGCTTCAGTCTTTGCATGTGTACCAAAGATGGTTGAAACTTCTTTTCTATTTTGTAACATACAGTTAGACACCTTAACCACGATATGTATTTTATTGTTTATAGGTGCTGTCGGAAAGTCGGCCCAATTGGGATTACACACTTGGCTCCCCGATGCCATGGAAGGGCCGACTCCAGTGTCGGCACTAATTCATGCCGCCACCATGGTTACTGCAGGTGTTTTTATGATAGCTCGTTGTTCTCCCCTCTTTGAATACGCGCCCACCGCTCTAATGGTGGTAGCATTTTTAGGGGGCATGACTTGTTTTTTTGCTGCAACGACTGGGTTAGTTCAAAATGATATAAAGAGAGTAATCGCCTATTCTACTTGCAGTCAGCTTGGGTATATGGTGTTTGCTTGTGGACTTTCTCAATATTCTTTGGGAGTATTTCATTTAATGAATCATGCCTTCTTTAAAGCTTTACTCTTTTTAAGCGCTGGTTCTGTCATTCACGCGCTGTCTGATGAACAAGACATGCGAAAAATGGGGGGTGTAGTTCAATTATTACCTTTTACTTATAGTATGATGATGGTCGGTTCTTTGTCACTGGCAGGTTTTCCATTTTTAACAGGATTTTATTCTAAAGATGTTATTTTGGAAGTAGCCTATGCAACCTATACATTGAGTGGGAATTTTGCTTATTGGCTTGGATCGATTTGTGTCTTGATGACCTCCTACTATTCTTTTCGGCTGCTATTCTTAACTTTTTTAACACCAACTTCCGCCTTTAAGTCTACCCTAAATAAAACACATGAAGCCCCTTTCCTGATGGCTTTTCCTTTGATTCTATTAGCTTTAGGAAGTATTTTTGTAGGCTATCTTGGAAAAGATATGATGATTGGACTTGGTACTAATTTTTGGGGCAACTCACTTTTTGTGTTACCAAAAAATCTTATTCTACTAGAATCTGAATATATACCTCAAACTCAAAAATGGGTGCCACTAGTTTGGACTGCATTGGGAATAGGTCTCGCCTTTCTCTTTAATTATGCTTTACCGCAGCGCGGCTTTCGACTTAAAACTAGTTGGTTAGGGAGGAAATTATATACCATGTTAAATCGACGTTGGTTTTTTGACAAAGTGTATAATGATTTTATTTCACAAAAAGCTTTAGATTTTGGATATAATATTTCCTGGAAAACCATTGATAAAGGGTGCCTGGAAATATTGGGACCATATGGAATTGCTCATACGATGTCTGCTTGGAGTAAATATGTCAGTCGACTTCAGAGCGGCCTTATCTATCACTACGCTGTTATGATGCTTTTAGGACTTAGTGGAGCCATTGCCATCAGCATTGCGATGACGGCTCCTGAAAAAATTTTTGAAAATTTTATTGACTTTCGACTTTATTTTATATTACCCCTTGGATTCTTTATTTTCAATTCTTTACCAAATAATTTGTCAGCTTCATATGAAAGTAACAAAAAAATAATATAAAAAAAAGCCATGATGAAAAATAAATTTTATTCTTTATTAAAAGAAATTAGGCAACTAGGAACAAATAAATTCTCTGCTTTTTTGTTACCCTCTTTATTTACTACGGTAATAGCTTATATAGCAGACTGTAATTGGTCAGCTTTAAAAAAAAAAAGAATAATGGAATGGTTCTTCAAGTTGGATATACGCCTGCAAAGATTGATCTTATGCTGTGTCTATCTCAGTTTCTTTTTGTTTTTTTATTGGTTATTCTCAACCAGCATGTTGGGTAGCTGGTTGCCTGCACTGCGACGCTTAATTCTCTCCTTAATTGATGCTGGTGAACCTGACCAACAGGACAAAAAGCAGCAGCAGGCAAAACGTAGAGGAAAAGGAAAAGGGGGTACGACGCCAGCTGGTCATCAAAGTCAAGCTTCTACGTCTACCCAAGATAACCAAGCAAGCAAAAGTAAAAGCTTTGTCGCTGGCAGTGGGTGCGAGAAAAAAAACAAAAAAAAGACGTCTGCCAATGATTGGCAGGCCTCGACTAATCGTGATCAGAGATCGGCTTCATCAATGCAAGATGTGGTGAATACTGGCCGCGACGAATGTCGTACTCTGGCCGATCAAGTGAAAAAGCTCCAGCTTTTTAATCAAAGACCAAAACAACAACAAAGGTTGCCGGCAGTCTCACCCATTGACCAAGGCGAAAAAGTCCAACCTATGGTTGCAAAGTATGAAACTTTAGGTGATTCACCAGATCAAGTTGGTAAAAATTTAGCGAAATATTTTGGCCCCAAAGGTATTATAAAAACTCCAGATGATCATAGAAAAAATTAAAGGCTTTCTATTTTCGTCTTGAGTTGATTTGACATCTTTTTTCCTATCTTTACAACCATTATTTTTGTTTTTTGAGGGCTTGATCTTGTTGATTACTTTCTATCAAGCTGTTATTTTTTATGTTATTAGAGAATTTCTCTTCAAAATTGTGGATGGCTTCTAGAGCCCCCATTTCTACTTTTTAAAAAGTATTAAAAAAAAAGAATTATGTCGCAAAAAATAAAAAATTTCACGATTAATTTTGGTCCTCAACATCCTGCAGCCCATGGGGTTTTACGCTTAGTTTTAGAAATGAATGGTGAAGTAGTTGAACGATCAGACCCACACATAGGGTTATTGCATCGAGGAACGGAAAAATTAATAGAACAAAAAAGTTACTTGCAAGCTTTACCATATTTTGATCGTCTAGATTATGTTTCAATGATGTGCCAAGAGCATGGTTATTCTTTGGCTGTAGAAAAGTTATTACATTGTTCGGTACCGTTGCGAGCCCAATATATTAGGATTCTGTTTGCGGAAATTACAAGAATCTTAAATCACCTGCTAGCACTAACTTGTCATGCCCTTGATGTTGGTGCATTGACTCCATTCCTGTGGGGGTTTGAAGAGCGGGAAAAGCTTATGGAATTTTATGAACGTGTATCTGGAGCCCGCATGCATGCTGCATATATTCGACCGGGTGGCATTGCTCAAGATTTACCCATCGGATTGAGTGATGACATTTATCGATTTACACGTCAATTTGTATCTCGAATCGACGAAATGGAAGAGCTGTTAACAAATAACCGTATTTGGAAACAACGATTAGTAGATATAGGTGTCGTGACGGCCGATCAAGCTTTGGATTGGGGTTTTTCGGGGGTGATGTTACGAGGTTCTGGTATAAATTGGGACCTACGAAAAACACAACCCTACGATGCGTACAATAAAATAGATTTTCAAGTCCCTTTGGGGTTTAGAGGCGATTGTTACGACCGTTACATAATTCGTATGGAAGAAATGCGTCAAAGTTTGCGAATTATTATGCAGTGTTTAGATAAAATGCCTACTAAGGGATTAATAAAAACAGATGACCGAAAAATAACTCCCCCTTCGAGGTCACAAATGAAATTGTCGATGGAATCTTTAATTCACCATTTTAGACTCTACACCGAAGGAATTATGGTACCAAGGGGCGATACATACACTGCCGTCGAAGCACCAAAGGGAGAATTTGGAGTCTATCTTGTAAGTTCAGGATCTAGCAGACCATACCGTTGTAAAATACGCGCACCTGGCTTCGCTCATTTGCAAGGGCTTGATTTTATGGCACAAAATCACATGTTGGCCGACGTCGTAACTATCATTGGAACACAAGATATAGTTTTTGGTGAAGTTGATCGATGAAAGTGGCTTTAATATTACATTCCATTAATAAGTAATGCCCAGTCTATACATTTTACTTTATTTACTGTCAAAAGTAGAAAATGACTAATCAATTCACTGTCCGGAGTCTTTTTTAATCTCTATCTACCCCCTGATTTCTGCCTGCTTGCTGCTTTTTGGAAGTAGAAGCCCAACAAAAAGCGAAAATACTATATTTTAATTGGGGTAACCAATTAAAATATAGTAGTAATTTATTAGAATTAAAAGATTAATTTAACCCTTTGAGTTGGTAAATTCCTATATTGCTTTAATTCTTATTTACTGAGTTGATTGTTGGAACAATATAGTTTATCTCCTTTGTGTTAAACATTTAGGCCTGTTTGCCCAAGCAGGCCTTGACACAAGGACTCTTTCTTGCTCCATTTACCTTTTAAATTAGATTTTAATTTGCCTGATATTTAAAACAGCAGCTTATCTGAACCCTCTGTCTTTTTTGCCATGAAACATCGAACGTTTTATTACTTGAATTTCTTGCGTTAAAAACACAAAAAATTCAAGCCATGGCAGCAACCTTTAAATTTAATTTTGCACAAATGTTTGATAATACAATATTAAACAGATATCAAGGCCAGGATAACCTTTAAATTTGTTGATTTTTCATTTTGTTAATTCCACGGAAAAATATTTGTGTTGGGCAATGCACGACGCTTTTTAGAGGCTGTAATTTTCAATTCTTTAAAAATTATGCCCTGCTCAGCAAGCCAATTATACCACCTTAAAAAGGTATTTGGTGTTGATTTTTTTTATTTTTGTTTAATTTCAGCTACGCCAAGGTGACCCAACATAGTGAGCTCCACAGATGCAAGCCCAGATAAATATATAAATTTTCAGTTACCGTTGTATAACAATTCTTTTTTGCCTAAATCTAAGTAGATTAAAAAATGGTTTCCATTAATAAACACATTGTAATATCGAAAATAGTTTTTACCGTAGAATTTCATTAAATATTTATTTAAGGGTCAAGGGAGCAACAGACTTTGTAAGGATGGCTTGCTTGCACACCAAGCAAAGAGCTTCGACCTTGCCCAGAAAGGGGCAAGATGGCCTACTTGCATACCAAGCAAGCAGGCTTGTCTTTGCCCAGAAAGGGCAAGGTCGATGAGATTCTCCATTCTACACAAGGAATTTAAAGATTTTTGCTTAGAAAAAAAAAAGATGGCTTACTTGCCTTGCTGTGGTGGACAAGCAAGGGATAAACAGGCTTCTCTTTTATACACAAGTAATCTAAGGATTCTACCCATCAAGGGCAAGGAGCCTTCCCTTTGGCCCATCAAGGGGCCTTTGACCATTAAGGGCAAGGGTGGATTGGTTGCTTGCTCTGCAAGCACGGCTGGATTGGTTGCTTGCTCTGCAAGCTCTGCAAGCTCTGCAAGCAAGGGTGGAACAGGCTTGTGTCTATAATACACGTAAATTAGCATAAAATAAAAAATGAAAGGTGAAAAAAAACATACAAATTTTATTTATTATTTTATTGACATTTGGTATCGATTTGTTTATTTTTTGATTTCTTTTATTATAACATTTCTAGTCTGTTATTATTATTATGTTGACATAATTTATCTTTATGTCAACCCTTTTCTCAAATACCATAGAGTATTTATATTTACGGAGCTTACGGAAGCCCTGTATGTAACATTAAAAATTTGCACAATTACTACCATATGCGTATTATTTCCCATGGTATGGTATATGATTTGGTGTTTTTTTATACCAAGTTGTTTTTGCTCTGAAAGAAACAATTATACTTGGTTTATTTTATTTTGGAATCTTTTCTTTATATTGACTATCTTAACAATTTATTATAATGTTTTACCACATCTTTATGATTTTTTTTTACAATATGAAATACAAAAAAACCTTTTTAGTATACAATTGGAGGCCCGCATTGATTCCTACCTGAGTTGGAGTTTAAAAGTCTTATTTTTGCTCTCTATTTTAGCTCAATTGCCCTTTCTTTGTTATTTTTTATATCGACTCGAGATTTTATCTCCGTTCTTTCTTTCTCAAAATCGAAAATTTTTAGTTTTTTTTTTTTCATTGACCGCCGCCTTGTTGTCACCTCCTGAGTTGATTACTCAAATTCTCATCACAACGGCCTTTGTCGTTGTCTATGAATTAATTATCTGGTTAGGCTTTTTTCATGCAAGCTGTCTAATTAAAACTAATTTAAAATTGTAAGTGCAAGGCTACCAAAGGTGCAGGGCGCCCGTCGATGTCACAATCTCTATCAGCATATCCAACACCAACAGTCAAGTTATATTTTACTAGTTTGCTGCTAAAATATCAGCATGCTCATAGTCAAGGTTATATTTTACAAGGTTTTATTTTAGTAATTTGCTACTAAAATGGCACATCAAAGAAGGCTTCTGTCTTAGACACAACCCTCTTTGAACCTTTCAGTGCTTTCTTTTGTTATTTCAATTAAAAAAAAGAGTAACAGGTATCCAATGTTTTTCCGTAAGGATTCTGCCCCTTGATACATAAGGAAGAGCCCATACTTGCAAGGCCGGGCCCAACCAAGATGATCAAGAATAACAACTTACCTTAGGCAACAACAGAAAGGGCAAGCAAGGCAGAAGTATTAATAGATGGATTTAATAAGTAATTTAACGACATCTCCCATTCTTTTCCTTTTTGGGATATGGGGTATTTTTTTGAATAGAAAAAATATTATAATAATATTAATGTCGATTGAATTAATGATTTGTTATTAGGTAAGCAAGGGATAAGTTTTCATTTTTTATGTTATTAGACATTTTCTGTTTTAGACATCGCTACACCCTTGTTTTAGACACAAGTCTCTTCCAACCTTGCTTGTAGTTTTTATGTAGTTTTTAAAAGGCAGAAAAATAACAAGTAAAATCTTTGCACCCCATGCACCCGATGCACTCCATGCACCCGATGCACCCGATGCACCCCAGCACCCCACCCACTTTAGTGAGAAAAGATCGCCCCTGCAGCCCTGCAGCCCTGCAGCCCTGCAGCCCTGCAGCCCTGTAGGCCCTGTAGCCCTGCAGCCCTGCAGAGCTTGTTGCTTGGATCGCAAATAAAGAGTAGATAAAAAAAAATAAAAAAAATGATACAACAATCTTTAACCAAAATTTCAAACCAAGAGAAGCGCAACCTTTGTTTATTCGTTTTTCTAAGTATGGTCGTAATTATATCCAAAACCACCTTTGTAATAAATGTGGGTAAAATGTTTGTGGCGTGCTTCTTGTTTGCATGCCTTTCTTTAGTATCGGTGATCTTGATAGTTTTAGCCATTAAATCTCTTTTAATTCAATTAAAAAAGTTTAAAGCTTTCTTATTTGTTTTAAAAGATATGATCTTATTGAGATTTAGGTCAATGAGATTTAGGAGCCTTGAAACGGGTTTTTCCTTGGTCAAAAAGAGCATCATAAGAATTTTTTTTTCCACAAAAAAAGGCATTATAAAGGCTGGAAAGTATTGTAACACCATTTTATTGTTGGCAATTAAAAAGTTTATTCAATTATTTACTGACATCAAGTCCTTTCTTTCTGGCTTGATTGAAAACCAAAAATTGATTCAATGGTTTACTCGGGCCAAACCAATTTTTCATACGTTCTATGGGGGGGCATTGGGATATTTGAGCCTCGGGAAACCAGCCGTTATACTTAATTATGGGCGCGAAATTATACAGATATACTCTACTTGCTGGAGTGGTTTTTTTGGTCCTTGCCTTGGTTTGGTTTGTGGCTTGATCATCGTTCTTTCTTATCTATTTTTAGGTTTTTTATACATTAAGCATGGGTTAGAGCAGGTAAAGCATGGTAATATCTTGGACAAGTTGATGTGTTTAGTAACGCGCATTGGCAGGGTCACCATGGGGATACTGGTACTCCACATGATTTCTAAGTACGGCGGCATCGTAATAATGTGGAATAAGGATTGGGATCTTATATGTGCCATGGTGGTAAGCTGCTTGACGGGTTGGGTGCTGCCCACGCCGTCTATCTGTTGTCTACCAATGTTACAGACAAATTCATCTTTTGACCAGCCGGTGACATCGCAGGCCGTCGTTGCGAGACCACTTGCTGCTCGGCCAGTCTCAATGCCGCTGCCGTTTGACGAATCGGTGACATCGCAGGCGGGCGTTGCTAGACCACGTGCTGGTGTGGCAGTCTTAATGGAGGTTAAGCCAGACAAATCGTTTAAAGTCACACTCGTGGTTAAGCAATCGCTGGCATCACAGGCCGTCGTTGCGAGTGTGCCACTGGCTGAACAACCGGTGGCATCGCAGGCGGGCGTTGCGAGTGTGCCACTGGCTGAACAACCGGTGGCATCACAGGCGGGCGTTGTGAGCTCATCTGCTGATAGGGGACCTGTAATTATAATCGGGCCGCATACAATCCACGACCAAATGGGTACAACAAGGTATCTGCATCTGCCATTTATGCATCAACCGGTGCCACCTACTAGATTCCCACTGCCGATTCACTATAATTACATTCCACACCTAATGAGTACGTTGCATCCGCTGTTTCCAGGGCAAACAGGCATTGGGATGCCAGCTATCTCCTGGGACGAACCAGTGGCGAATCAAAGAGATTTGTTTCGCGACGATAGACCATGCCGTCTCGATCCATTTGAAAGAATAGTACCAGTAGATGCCGAGGAGGTGTGGTTCTTGGAAAAAGACCGTATAGGTCTTATTGATCAACAAAATAAGCTCAACAAGCCTTTCAGAGAGGCCATCTTGTTAACACGACAGGATCTAGGATTGGTGGTACCTGTACGGCCTTGCTACGCTGATCTGTTGAGCGATCACAGATCGTTGAAAATGGCCGCCGTCGAAGGATTGAACAAAGAATGGACTATTATGCAGAATTATGATAAGCTAATTCATGCTTGTGCCCACAAGGAGCGGCTTGACACGGTGATAAAAGGAATAGAAAAGGAAATTAAATACTTGCTACAGTATCATAATCGAGACCATCCAGATTTACTTGATTTATATCAAGAATCTCACGACAAGCAAACTAAGTTGTCCAATTTCAAGCAGGGACATCCAGACTTAGAAGATGGATTATCCTTGTTAAGGTTGTCTCAGGAATTGAACAATGCCCGTGTTGAAACTGATGTGTCTTTATATAAACATCAGCAATTTGTTCGTGCCGTCATAGAAGGGAAAATGAATTCTACTAGATTAGTTCGTCCTGAGCATGTAATAAGAATCGGGCCAATCTACTACCCCGCGCTGTATGACAGATACCCCTCGCTGCAAACGCCTATGAATTTGAGACCTTTGATGAAATGGGAGTTTGGGGTTATGAGACAGAACGAGTTAAATAAAGCCATTGGTGGTGGACTAGTTTCATATCTTATAGCAATACAACGGGTTCGATGACGGCACAGGCTTTTAGGTGTTTACCCTGTTAGATCATTGTGCATGGCCTATGGATGGACCTCTGGCTTGACTTTTCCAAGTTGGTGGTTTGGTTTGTCAATGATTAGAACCTATTTGTAAATGATTAGAACCTATTTTGGTGCCCAATGCCATTCTTGGATGGCCCTGCGTCGCTGCGTCGCCATGGTCAGCAAGACGGGCATCGCCTGCCTTTTCATTGCGCTTGGGCGGTCGTTTAGATGTTGTGAATGAGATCAAGTATTGTCACAAGTGTTAGTGTAACATTTTGGAGAGAGGTATGAGTAGATTAAATAAAGATGTCTGATTGGATTTGTATATAAAAGAAACCAGAGTTTGATCCTGGCTCAGAATGAACGCTGGCGGTGGGCCTAACACATGCAAGTTGAACGCATATAAAAATGAGTAGCAGACGGGTGAGTAAAGCGTAAGAATCTACCCTTCGGCTCGGTCTAAGAGAAAATATAGACTAGTTTTGTATTGGATTGAATCCCGAATAAGAAAGTAAAGGCAAAGAACCGCCGAAGGATGAGCTTACGTAGGATTAGGTAGTTGGTTAGGTAAAGGCTGACCAAGCCGAAGATCCTTAGTTGATCTGAAAGGATGATCAGCCACACTGGGATTGAGACACGGCCCAGACGCCGTTGGGTGGCAGCAGTGAGGGATATTGGACAATGAGCGCAAGCTTGATCCAGCCGAGCCGCGTGAGGGAAGAGCCCCTCAGAGTGTAAGTTAGTTTTTTAAACTAGCAACTTGGGGGGTCGAAGGCTAACCGGGCTGTAAACCTCTGACTTATAAGAAGATGATGACATACTTTTAAGGAAAAGTCCCGGCCAACTCCGTGCCAGCAGCCGCGGTAATACGGGGGGGGCAAGCGTTATTCGTCATGATTGGGCGTAAAGCGCATGTAGGTGGTTTTGAACCGTCGCTCATACAAATCCCTAGGCTTACCTTAGGTATGGTGTGCAGATGGTAAAAACTAGAGTAAGTAAAAGGAGAGTAGAATTCCTGGTGGAGAGGTGGAATTTGTAGAGACCAGGAGGAATACCGACAGCGAAGGCAGCTCTCTAGTACTTGACTGACGCTGAGATGCTAAAGCGTGGGTATCGACGGGGATTAGAGACCCCCTTAGTCCACGCCCTCAACGATGAAAATTCACTATTAGACTCATCAAGTCAGCAACTAAAATGAGTTTAGTGGTCTAGCTAACGCGTTAAATTTTCCGCCTGAGGAGTACGGCCGCAAGGTTAAAACTCAAAGGAATAGACGGGGGCTCATACAAGTGGTGGAACATGTGGTTTAATTCGAAACAACGCGCAAAACCTTACCAGTTCTTGACATAAATTTAAATCTCCTCCGCCATAGGACGAGAAAAGCAATTTACAGGTGTTGCATGGCTGTCGTCAGCTCGTGTCGTGAGATGTTTGGTTAGTTCCTTTAACGAGCGCAACCCTCATGAAAAGTTATTTAATTATTTAAAAATTTTCAAACCACTAGTTATATACTAGAGGCAGGTGAGGATCACGTCAAGTCGTCATGACCCTTATGGACTGGGCTACACACGTGTTACAAGGGCGACTACAAAGGGAAGCAATGATGCGAGTCGGAGCGAATCCTAAAAGGTCGCCTCAGTTCAGATTGCTCTCTGCAACTCGAGAGCATGAAGTTGGAATCACTAGTAATCGTGGATCAGCACGCCACGGTGAATTTGTACCTGGGCCTTGTACTCCCCGCCCGTCACGCTCCGGAAATCGAGTGGACTGGAAGACTTACCAATTATTTCTCTATCGTTTTATTTTAGCGTCCTTACTTGGGACCTTCTTGCTCTAGAAAGAATAAAATTTTTAGGCCTATAATTATTTGATCAAGGGCTGTTTGGTGACTGGAGCGAAGTCGTAACAAGGTAGCCGTAGGGGAACCTGCGGCTGGATTGACTCTCTATTAGTAATAAAATAAAAAAATTTACCATCGTTCGGCAAATTTGAAATATCTTAGAAAGTAAAGACGCCAGATAAACAGATTAAAAGGCACCATAAATTTGTTGGGGCGTAGCCAAGCGGAAAGGCACCGGAATTTGGATCCGGCATTCAAAGGTTCGAATCCTTTCGCCCCAGAAAATTTTTAAATGTCTAGAGCACAATAAAAAACTCCTTGTCTTAAAAAAAGCAAGTCTCCTTTCTAGAAAACAGAGGCCTGTTCGACCCTTGACCTTTCCTTTTTATTAAAAAACAATGAAATATAATTTTACAAAGCGCAATTGCAGCAAGGGGTTACCATTTAGAATAAATACATATATCCTTACCTTTCTACCTAGATGCCCTGTGACTTTCGATGGTAGTAGAATACTACTAAAATGCCACCTTTAGGCTGTTCGATTCATTGACAGTTTTGTACTTAATCTAATGAAAACATTGTTTAAACTTTACCCACATCCATTAATTTAATAAGTTTTACTGCTTAATCTTTGTTGTGGTTTAAAGAAAGCAAAAGCAAAAAAGTGATATTTAAAAATCAAAGCAAAGGCCAAGCAATCTTGAATACCTTAATTTTATATCAGTGTCACGTTAATTTTTTTGCAAAATTAGTTAATAACAAATAGTTTACTTACTTCGCTGGAAGCGTCAAAATAGTAGTAAACTTTCTATGTCAATCTTAACAAGTGGATACTTGCAAAATAATAAAATTCCCTTGTCTATAAAACAGAAGACTGTTCCACCAAAATAAAGGCAGTTGAAAATTAATAGCCAATCTTCTACCTAAAACAGTTGTTTCTACAATATTACATTTTCATGGCAAACAGAATGGTTTAACTGCTGTGAAAAAATAAGAAAAAAAGAAAAAATATTTAAATATGACGATTTTAATAAAATTACCTTTCTATTTTAGTAAAAAACTACTAAAATTTCACATAAATCTTTCGCGTCCTTTCTTCTCAAAGACGGCCTGTGCTGTTTTTAAAAGCAAAAGTAATCAAAAAAGAAAACAATTAAGGATCAAGCAGGCTTCTATTATTAACACAAGGATTCATGAAGCTTCTGTTATCAAGACAAGGGTCCAAAAGAGTTGTGTTAAAAACATAGGACAGTCAGCTGGTCTTGAATATAGTAGCCCCACAGCAAGTAAAGAGTTGAAGCCTTGTTTTTCTATCAAATTAAATCCTATGGTGGCATCGACTTTATTTTATATCAAAGTAAACCCTAGATCTGCCTTTACTTTCTTTCCTTGTGTTAAAAGGACAACAGTTTTTCCTGTCGTTCATTTCTTCTCCTCTTTTTTTGACAAAAAGGAGAAACAACAAAGCAGCCACCTTTCTTTGAAAACAGAAGAAATATTTGAAAAGAAAAGGCGAGATTGGTTAACCAAGAGAAGCATGCTGTTTCGCTCTAAGAAAGGCTACAAGTGGCCTTGTGTTGAAAGGAAAAAACTCTTTTCTTGCTATTTTTTTAATAAAAAAATAGCAAAGAAAGCAAAAGAAAGTAATGCGCATGCCTTAAATCCAGTAAAAAAAAGCAGGCGCACAGCAGACTTACCCCCTAGAAAGAAAGCCTTTACCTTTGCAACAAATAATGGAATACCAATTCAAAACAAATACGGACATCGTGTTAAGGTAAAAACAAGTAGACGGTTGGCCTTTGCAGCGGCCGGGCAAGGTAACCACTTTCTAGCGCCACAATGTGTAATCCCAATGGTACAAGATATCTGTCCCGGGGGTATTCCGTTCACTCCAATTCTTCCCATTCTGCCTGAAATAGGAAAACAGTTTCAACCATTTGTATCTATATCTAATTTAATCCAACCTGCCATCGACCAACGAATAGCTGAGTATGGTCTTGAAATGGCACAAAGGAAGCTTAAAAACGACAGTTTGGTTGTTTTAGGGGCGGAAGCCAGAAAAAAGAAACTGTTTTTAAAATCAAAAGAAAGCGCACAACTTTTTACTATAGGAAAAAAAAGACTTTTGACAAGCAAACAACTTCGACGTAGTAAGAAAATATATTATAAAAAATATAACAAAATAATTCGCATACCAAGACAAAAAAAACCGATAAAAATTCCTATGGGCGCTAAAATAGGAAAAATCTGTATAAAAGGAAGTTATAACAATATTATTTTGACTCTTACAGATCAAAGGGGAGACACCAAAGGTTGGGTCTCGGCTGGCACTGCAGGCTTTAAAAATGGACGTAAATCAAGTCATTTTGCAGCTGAGAGCGCAGCAGACCGCATGGCACATCGAAGCATTGAGCTTGGATATGCCTTTGCAATGGTAAAAATGAAAGGACTTGGGGGTGGCAAACGAAAGGCAATTCGCCGTCTTTGCAAATCTAATTTACAGTTATTGAGAATGAGCGATACTTTTGCCATACCACATAATGGATGTCGAAGAGCCAGAAAGCCTCGTAAATAGTCTTTAAAAAAATTGGAATAAAAAACGTTTCTACTTGTTTCATCCATTTTCTCAGTACATTAAAATTAGTCTAATTTGAGCAACCTGTCTACTTCCAGTGTGGGCTCAACCGCATAACTCACAGCCTGACCAGCATAACGCCTAGAAAGTGATTGACAGATGTTAGTCGTCAACAAGTAAAAGTAAAAGTCAAAGCAACCCTTTTACTTGCTGACGACTAAAAAAAAAGAACAGTTAATGCAAGCCTGCCCAACTCAGCCTGCTTAACTCAATGGGTAGAGTATCGGTTTTGTAAACCGAATGTTATCGGTTCAAGTCCGGTAGTAGGCTTCTATTTTAATAGAAAAATGCCAAAATCTCACCTCTTTTTTTTGCGATGCCCTTCTTTAAAAGTTCATGACATGGTCAGATACAGTAAAATTAAAATAGTAAGCGAAGTAGGGGTAAGAAGATTGCATATTCAAGGGGGTAGTAGAAGCAAACCAAACAGCTTGCAATGGATTACCAACATATCAAGTAAAAAAAGAAATAAAAAAAAAGAATTAAAAATGGAAATTTATAACTTACTGTTTTGTGGAATCAAATATGATATAGATGATTTCGAGTTCTTTCTTTTTGAAAATTATTCTTCGACCTGTTCTCAAAAATTTCATTTACTAGATTCTTACCATACTGTATTAGTACCTGCCATATTAACAATTGTGGTGGTGCACAGTGTGGTGCACACTCTTTGGTCTAAGTGGAAAAAGTTTGACAAAAAAAAACGACCCAGTTGGTTTTTTGAATTAAATATAAACGGGCAACGACTTTTGGTATTTTGTGTATGTTTGGCCACCTTCTTGTCTTTTTATTCCTTAGGTTACATTGACATTGTCGATCAGCTGTACCTTAAGTTTTACCGCTCAATCTTCCCCATAACTTATGCTGGTCAGGACAACCAAAACAATCAAAAATCCCAAAAAGCCAAAGGTAAGGAGAAAATGGCTACAACACCAGCTGAGGATCCAGCTGAGGATCCAAATGAGACTTCAAACAGTTGGAAAGCCTCAACCAATCGTGATGATTCATTTACGGATGATTTGGCCCGTGCTGATCGTGACAGAGGTTTAAACAAGAGGTGTGCCGATGATTTGGAAGAGTCGAGCAGTGGTGATCAGCCATTTATGCCAGATTTGGAGCGTGCTGATCGCGACGAAAATATCAGCATGGGCATGAAAAAGCTTAAAATAGGTAGCCGACCAGCAAAACAAAGGTTGTCGGTAGTTTCAGCCATTGACCCAGATCAACAAGTCCAATCTGCGGTTGCAAACGATCAACACGTCCAACCTGCGGTTGCAAACGATCACCAAGTCCAACCCATTGTTGCAAAGTATGAAATTTTGGGTGATTCACCAAATGATGCTGGTAAAAGGTTTGCTGAACTTTTTACGTTGAAAGCTGTTAAAGAAATGCAAGATCGAAAGAGACAAAAAAAGGGTTAAAGGCCTTCTATTTTGACATCTTGATTTATATAAAAACATAATACTTATCAAGACAGATAACAACAGCATGGATATATTAAACAGTCTACTAAATTTTCATCAATAAACTAATCATCTTGCAACTAAAAAACCATCATTACTGTAATCCCTTGGAGCAATTTTCGATTACTAGTTTTTCTATATTTGAAATAGAAAATCTGTATAATCGTGTCACCAATCTATTATTAAATTGATATTAGTGTAATTTTAGTAATCTTTCTACTGGCATGGTGGGATCAACTGCGCGTGTCAGCCATGGGCTGTGAAGTTGACCACTACTTTCTTATCATGGCAGACTACATTAAAATTATATGTGCGTGTTTGGAAATGTTGAAATCTAATGAATCTAATGAATAAATCTAGAAGGTCGATACAGACATGGCATTAAAAAATTCATTATTCCGCCATGTAGTAGAGTTTCTAGACCGATGGCTTTTTTCAACGAATCACAAAGACATAGGAACTCTTTATCTTCTTTTTGGAGCCTTTTCAGGTATATTAGGAACTTGTTTTTCTATGTTAATACGAATGGAATTATCTCAGCCTGGTAATCAAATATTGGCGGGAAACCACCAGTTGTATAACGTCATTATAACTGCTCACGCCTTTTTGATGATTTTTTTCATGGTAATGCCCACCATGATTGGTGGATTTGGTAACTGGTTTGTGCCAATTCTAATTGGAGCTCCAGATATGGCATTTCCGCGATTAAATAATATCAGTTTTTGGCTTCTTCCTCCGTCATTATTTCTTCTTTTAAGCTCAGCATTGGTTGAAGTAGGCGCAGGCACTGGTTGGACGGTCTACCCACCTTTGAGTAGCATTGCTAGTCACTCGGGAGGGGCGGTAGACTTGGCCATCTTTAGTCTTCATTTATCTGGTATTAGTAGTATATTGGGGGCCATCAATTTTATTACCACAATATTTAATATGCGTGGACCAGGAATGACAATGCACAGACTTCCTCTCTTTGTTTGGTCTGTTTTGATTACAGCATTTTTATTACTCTTATCTTTGCCTGTACTGGCAGGAGGAATAACGATGCTTTTGACAGATCGAAATTTCAATACTACTTTCTTTGACCCTGCAGGAGGAGGGGATCCAGTTTTATTTCAACATCTTTTTTGGTTCTTTGGTCATCCTGAGGTCTATATTTTAATTCTTCCTGGTTTCGGAATTGTAAGTCATGTTGTCTCTACTTTTTCTAAAAAACCTATTTTTGGTTATTTAGGAATGGTCTATGCCATGCTATCAATTGGTGTGTTGGGTTTCATAGTTTGGGCTCATCATATGTATACTGTGGGATTGGATATAGACACGCGCGCATATTTTACAGCAGCCACAATGATTATAGCAGTGCCGACAGGTATTAAAGTATTTAGTTGGATTGCTACCATGTGGGGAGGAAGTATTGAGTTGAAAACTCCAATGCTTTTTGCCATTGGATTTATTTTTCTCTTTACACTCGGTGGATTGACGGGGGTAATTTTGGCAAATTCAGGATTAGACATAGCTCTTCATGACACTTACTATGTAGTGGCACATTTTCATTACGTCCTATCCATGGGTGCCGTCTTTGCATTGTTTGCAGGTTTTTATTATTGGATAGGTAAAATTTCAGGCCTACAATATCCAGAAACACTTGGTCAAATTCATTTTTGGATCTTTTTTTTGGGAGTAAATATCACATTCTTTCCAATGCATTTCTTAGGCCTTGCTGGCCATCCTCGTAGAATTCCTGACTACCCTGACGCCTTTGCAGGATGGAATAGCATTGCATCTTATGGTAGTTATTTATCAGTATTGGGTGCCGTCTTTTTTTTCTACGTGGTTTATAAAACATTGACTAATACTCAACGTTGTGGACGAAATCCCTGGGAAACAACTCCAGGTCTTTCTCCAACTTTAGAATGGATGGTAGCCTCGCCACCAGCATTCCATACATTTGAAGAAATCCCGGCCATTAAAGATACATTGCCCCCTCACTTGTTATCATCTTTAAATTCCACGAATAATCAACAGTTGAAAAAATAACTGTTTCCGTCCACTTGCGCTGGGCCGTGGACTCGATTCGTATGGCGGCCTCGACCATGGCCGCCTACAAATAGTATCCTCTTAAACGATGGTCTATAATCAACGACGCGATCTGCCACCTCCATGACATGGTAGGCAGAAATAAGAAAGAATTAAAAAAAATTTAAGAAGGGATTAAGAAAGGATTAAAGGGCAGCATTGGCATACCACCGAAACGAGACCATGGAGATTTTAAAGATAGACGGTCTACTATATTTTTAATTTTTATATAAAACCACGTGACAAATCGCAAGTAAAGATTTTATGCTGCCTACCTTTGCACATTATTTAAATTGTGTTTAAAAAATTATTTCACCTAAATGCCTTTCGAATGTTATTGTTTAGTTTTCATCTATGTAAAATTATCAAATAGACAGTAAAAATAAAAAATAAATTTTAATTGTATCCATTATTTAAATTCATTAACTATTTTAAATCATCATGCTCTACTACCATTACTTGACACAAAACCTCCTACTTAGGTCGGTTCATTGCCCTGCTTGACTGTTGTCTTGTGTCTATAACAAAGGCCTCTTCCACTTTTCTATTTTATGCAGAGGCTTCTTCAACCTCTCTGCTTAATACACAGGCCTCTTTCCCCCCTGCCCTCCTCGTTGATGATTCATTATTACAATGATCCCATAATTGTTCTACTCATGGATCTATATTATTTTGCTTGCTTATGTAAATTTAGTTTTCAAGAAAATCAAGCTGTTTTCAGTTGATCTCTTTTTCATTGCTTACCATGCTGCAAGTCAACTCTGCCGCCGTAGTTGTAACTTTTTAAAAAGCACAATCAAAAAGGTTTGATTCTACTATTTTTTGACCAAAATACAAAATATAAGAGGAGTTGATGGGCCTTCGCTTTATATAAAAGCAAAGGGTAAAAAAGGCAAACAGAAAAGCTCATAAAATCACAGTATAGAAAGAGGTGTCAAATAGAAAGCAAAAAAAAAGGTAAAAAACCAATTATAGTAATCAACCAACAACTAATTTGTCTGACTGGCTAAAAAATAAAGGGCAGAATAGTTCAGAGGTTAGAACGATGGAATCATAATCCATATGTCGTGGGTTCAAATCCCACTTCCGCCTTTTTTTTACCGTCAAAAATACAAGGATTGCTTGCAGAGCAAGCAAGGGTCGAGAAGGTTGTGTTTATAGAGACGGCCTGCTTGCTTGCTCACCAAGCAAGGAGCCTTCGCTTTGCCCATTAAGGGCAAGGTCAAACAGGTTGTCTAGAAGAAACAAAGGTCGAAGAGAGTTCTGTCATAGACACAAGGGCTTATAGTTTAATGGTTAGAACACGTCGCTCATAACGACGCAGTTGTAGGTTCGACCCCTACTAAGCCCATATTCTACTTGCCTTCTTTTTTGCTACTTGCTTTTGCAAAGAGCAAAAAAACAACAGCTAATGCCTTTGTTTTTGGTATCTAATATTTTGGTATCTAATAAAGGTTTTACTCCATTAGTAGGTTTTTTTTCAAAAAGAAAAGGAGGCTTGCCTTTTATACAACGCAAGCTTGTCTTTTCCACACAAGGACTGCTTGCTTGCTGAGCAAGCAAGCAAGGAGCCTTGCCCATCAAGGGCAGGGTCAAACAGGTTGTCTAGAAGAAACAAAGGTCGAAGAAAGTTCTGTCATAGACACAAAGGTGGAACAGGGTTTGTATAATACACAACCAGACCTCCGTTTTATACACAAAGGTCCTGGTGTCTAAGACGGGAGGAATCTAAAGATTTTTGCCCATCAAGGGAAAAAATAGTTTGCTTGCCTTGCTGTGATGGGTAAGCCAGCAGACTTACTCTCTGTACACAAAGAAAAAATGTTATCTGCTTACTTTTCCTAGGTAAAAATCTAATATCTTTACCTAAATCCTCAACTTTTCATCTACCTTTTCCCTGGTAGGATAAACATTGTTGTTGTGCTTTGATTTGAGTATAAAAGTAATAAAATAGTAGCAACAGAGAGCAAAGAAAGTAAAAAGAAGAAAGGACATTTGTTTGAAGACGGCGGTAAAATTATGTTTTTTTTAAACCATCCATATAAATATAAAATAAATTTCAAATGACACTAATAATTTCCTTGTCATCTCTTTGTTTGTCTTTGCTTTCTGCTTGGCGTCGCTTTTTTTTAAACACAAGTTTTTTTATTTTACTAGAAAAGTAATAAAATATCACATTTACTACTTGTCTAGGACAATGTCACCTTCTTTGCAGGGCATAGAAAATATAAATTGGATACGCATAACGTCAAGACTGTGTTTCCTTTAGATAGCAAAGTGATTTTTAACTACTTTCTTAGTAAAAGCAAGAAAAAAGAGAAAGAGACTGACACAACCAAGAAAGTATTGTAATAAAAAGTATGATAATTTTCATATCAAAAATTTATAATATCTTGGTTTTTCAAAAGAGAGTGTGATCCACCCGAACCCTTATCGAATTCGATTTGTGAAATCACTTGCTGCCATATGTACTGCCGTTGGCGGAAGACGTGGTAAAAATCAAGATATTTTAAGTTTTTGTAATACCATTAAGTAACCCTAACTTGATAGGCTTTTCAGTGGTCTGTAAATTTTAAATAATTGTTGTCACCTTTCAAAAATTGTTATTCTTTGTCAAGTTGTTCTGTTTTAGTAAAAAAGTATTGAAATATCGCCTGCTCGTCTTGCTTTGTTGTAATCTTTTATTTCTTTTGGTTTCCTTGTGTTAAAAGAGGAAGAATCTTTGTGTAAAAAAGAGAAGCCTGGTCGACCTTGCCCTTTCTGGGCAAAGGCAAGACTGCTTGCTTGCTCACCAAGCAAGGAGTGCTTGTGTATAATAAACAACCTTTTGGAGCCTTTTGGAGCCTTACTTGTCAACTAGACCAAGGCAAGCAAGCGGTACTTTTGTTTTAGACACAACCCTCTTCGATCTTTTAGCTGGTCAATGCTCTTAAAAAGAAAGCAATTACTAATTAAAAAATAGTCTCTGATGGAGAAAACCTAAATTTTTGTAAAATCAGTGAAAACAAAAGGTTTGTTTTGTAGATACCCAATCTGTGCAAGTAAAGTCAAAGACTCAAAGACTGCCATTGTAGAGGCCAAACTTCTACAATGAAACTTTTCTTTGAAAAAAAAAGAAGGCTCCTTATGCCCCCAACGCAAACCATTAATTTAAAAATTATGGTGATATAGTTTGCCGATGGCCAAAATTGACTGTTATTTCCAAAATTAAACCGCCTCCTCTAAATTACTATCTAATGCATAGAAAGTGGGATCAGTGTCTGAGTGGTTTAAGGTTCCGGTCTTGAAAACCGGCATGCCTGGAAAGGTATCGGGGGTTCGAATCCTCCCTGATCCGCCCTTTTAGAGGATTAAAAATTTATTATCAAACTGTTACGTGATTTTTATTTGTTTTTGACGTTGCTATGACTTTAATAAAAACACAGAGACCCTTCTTTAATTAGGCTTTTTGCTCTCTTTTTTTAAACAAACCTACGCCCTTCTTTGTCTTGTGCTGGCGAAGCGACCAAACGAGCAAAATGCGTCTCCATTTGCAAAGCCAGCAAAGCAGTGCACAATAAAAAAAGATGCCAGTAAAAAGTTCTTTTTTTTTACTAAAATATAGGCAGATCAACCTACTCTATATCACATCACCCAGTAGCATAAAAAAAAGAAATAGTAGCAGGAGAAAAGGATCAAGACGCGTCTAGACAATTAATTTTATATTAATACTATGTTTAAAGAAGGTAGATAATAAAAAACTGTTAAATGACTGTCCTTTTACCTACTAAATAGTAGGTAATAAATCAGTAATCAACCATCCTTGTGTCTAAAAAACGGAAGGGCATTTAGCTCAATTGGTAGAGCGTTTCGCTTACAACGAAATGGTTAGTGGTTCGAGTCCGCTATTGCCTACTACTATGGTGCGGATATGGTGAAACAGGTAGACACACCAGGTTTAGGCCCTGGAGCATTGATGCTTTGCAGGTTCAAGTCCTGCTATCCGTAAAAATTTGAATTTATTGCTGTTTCTAATTGGCTTTAAATTGGGCCAATCTCTAGTAACGATAAAAGTGTGATGGCGGCCCTAGAGAGTCGCACTCAATTTTAATGTGGTTTCACCATCATTGGAAAGTTATGGTTAAACCAGTTACCAAAAATAAACTTTTATTTTACCCTGGACGGCCATCGAAGCCGTCTTTCTTGTACTAACAAAAATAGACTTTTATTTTACCCTCCATGGCCATGGAAGGGCAGCTCCCATGAAAGGACAGTTCCCATCGAAGGGCAGCTGCCATGATAGCTTCTTTCTTTTTTATTTTTTAATTTACCCTTGACGCGCATCGAAACCGTTCCCCATCTACTTTCTTACGTTGTAAGTGTTTGCACAATTTTACGCAATTTGCTGGATCCATCCGCCACCACCCACTGCAATCCAGCGATCTTTTATAGAATCTTAGATTCCGCCTACGCGCATTTATAGATATAAAACCCACCCATTCCACCGATTCCACCAGGAATATAAATGTTTATAACAATCAATTCCAATATGACCGGATTCTATACAATGACAGAGATTGCCATGCCCAGACCCATTCATCAAAGGGGCGTCACAGAGACTATCAAGCGCGTTTAAGGCCGCTCTGACAGGTCTACAAGGGATTACATACCATTCTATATCAAAGGTCTATATCAAAGGATAGTATAGAGGGTGAAAAAGATTATAACCCGACTCTACGGGCTAAAAACCCATGGTTGGCATTGACTTGAATATAAATGATCAAAATAGGAAAACAAAATAGAGACCGATGGGTGTCGCCGACGATGCCCTTTAGAGCAAATAAATATATGTAAATTGTATGAAAAAAGAATGTAAATTATTATTAAATTTGTCTAAAACAAGTTTTAAGCTCTTTTCTCAACGCTATATGTTGTTGGCTAAATAAAAATTAATCACGAACAGTTATAACTTTACTAGTAAAAAGAGAAAAAAAGCGTACTTAGAGTAGCTGCTAAAAATAGATTTTTAACCTTTAGTCATTTAACTCCGACTTTTCCAATGTAAATTTGGTATAACCCTTTTTTTTGAAAATAAAAAAAATCAAAGTATAAATTCGAATGAAACTAACATCTCTGGCTAATACGCCAATACAATGAGTGATTCAGTCTGTTTTTGTTGATTGTCATTGTTGAAATGCATTTATTTTTAATCTTCTAATATTATTTGTATTGAGTAGCTACCCCACTGTGTAAGCTTAAGGTTTAGATAAGACCAGTGGTGATGCCGAGTCTGAGACAAAGCAGGTAGCAGAGTTGGCCAAGTTAAACCTTAGAAAGCATGGTCCACTGCCCAACACAAATTTTTATTTTATTAAAGCACTAAAAAACAAGTATTGTCAGCTTTGTTGTACCACCATTTCATGTTAACCAAAGTAATCATGCAAAGAAAGCTTTCTTTTATTTGGAAGCGGGCCTACTCCCATCAATGAAATGATGGCAAGGTTTTATGACATTTCACATTTTTTAATATAATAACTCGGGATTGCTTAATAACTTTTTAAAATAAGGTATAATATAACTAGTCGTTAATTGTTTGTATAAAAATATATTTTTTATATATTAGATCATTTTTTATTAATTTTTAAAAATGCTTTTTTCAGGGCTAGTAACTCAGTTGGTAAGAGTATACGCTTGATAAGCGTAAAGTCAGGGGTTCAAGTCCCTTCTGGCCCACAAACTATTTTATCTTATTTAAAAATACTGTTTTTTTGTTATCTGAAAAAGAAAAAGGCAGAACAATTCTTTCTTGACTTTTTATCAAGGGAGTCGCTCTTCTATGCACCAGATTGCTTGCTTGCCTTGGTCTGGTAGGCAAGCAAGGACTGCTTGCTTGCTCAGCAAGCAAGGAGCCTTCTCTTTGCTTATCAAAAGCAGTGAATCTTACCTTTTTAATACAACAAGGCTTTTCTCTAACAATTTACGCTTAAAAAATAGAAAATAATGAAAGAAAGGGTCAAACAAAATAAAGGCAAGCAGAGATTCAAAACCACCAAGCAGCATAAAAAATAGATTTAAACACTGGTAATCATTAAATTATGGAATCTATTAAAGATACAGTATATTTTTTATAATAGTTTTGAATTATGTATACAGGATAAACAGCCAGGAGGAATGGCTGAGTGGTTTAAAGCATTGGTTTGCTAAATCAAAGTACAATTTTATTTGTACCATGGGTTCGAATCCCTTTTCCTCCAAAATTAAAATTAGTTATTATTTGTCTGTAGTATTAAATTGTATAGAAAAAAAAGCCTAATCTTATTACTAAAACAAAAGCCACTGGAATCCCCTTTCTTCGTTAATATCAGATTAAACGTAGATTTTTATTAGAAAAGCGTGAACAAGGCACCACTTTAAAATCAAAACTTTGACGTCATGGATGCGTTTCACAACAACTATTTCTTTTCTTGTGTCTAGAAGGAAAAGAAAAGGCTCTTTGTGTCTACTAGAAACTCCTTTCAACCTTGTTTTTTTATTTATAAAGAAGAGAATAATAAATCTTGTCTATTCTTTTTACTCGTGACCAACAAGCAAATCAAGAAGAAAAAGGTTTTATTTGAAAGTGACACCGCCATCAATTCATGATGACATTAAAACTAGTAGAATTTCAGCACTGTTAGAATAGACTTAATTTCCAAAAATAGTTTCCATGTCAAGACAAAAAATCTGTCTACTTTTCAGTTGTAACGTCGAGACATTTAATCTTTACATAGAATAAAAAAAGGTAAAAAAAATGAGAATAATCTTATATCAAATTATCACCAATTGTGTTGCAAATGACGACATGGATGCTGCCATGACCATGTTTGGATGCAGTCAATCAAATGTCATTGTTTCTCTACTAGTGGACCCGAATAGATATACAAGGTAGCGACTAAAAGCTGCCCACTTTTAGCTTCTGGTATTGCAAGTAAATTATGCATTCCAGGAGCAATTTGGTCGTGGCACGCCACCCTGAGTCAGCCAATTTTACACCATCCCTTCACTTTTATACGTAGTTGGCCGGTCAGCACAATGCTCGAACGCTATTTCTTCGACGAGGGCGAGAAGTGGGGCTATTTTATCGACAAGGCACGTATCCAGGCTAGTAGGAATTCGACTGGGCAATTCGAGACAATATGTTTCAATCTTCTTGTTGGAATGGGGCCTCGGAAGTTGTAACGCATAATTATTATAGGGCGAGACCGCCCTGGTGGGTTGACATATTTGACAACCACAATACAACTGCTCCATTTCCCTTTCCTGGAAATCTGCCGACTCCTCCACTTAGGGCGACCAATCTACCTGAAATAGTGGATGCCTTTGCTACCCTTTCACCTAGGGTGAGGGATCGCGGATACCTTTGCTCTGCTTGGGTTGTGGTAACTTTATTTAACGGCCTTCCCCTTTCAGATTTTTCTTATATAGGTCAGTTAGATAGGCTTCTTTTAACTGTTCTTTTTTTTTAGTCGTCAGCAAGTAAAAGGGTTGCTTTGACTTTTACTTGTTGACGACTAACATCTGTCAATCACTTTCTATGCATTATGCTGGTCAGGCTGCAAGTTATGTGGTTGAGCCCACAATGGAAGTAGAGAGATATGCAGATCACCTGTGGCATCACAATCTTGATTTTAGAAATATATAAATCAATGGAATTGGTCGACCTTTATCTACAGCAGATTATAGCTCGAGTTTATGATTTAAATAAAAGAAAGACGGAAGAAACGGTAAGTTGATGCCAGCATCAAAGAAAGCAAGGCTCCTTGTGTATAGAACGGAGGCCTACTTGGTCGAACAAACCTCCGTTCTATACACAAGGAGCCTTGCTTTCTTTTATTTACTTGGTAAACCATTAATCATAAACGACTCTGACTTGGATCTATTATCATCACACCATCGACTGCTTGCTAGCCAAAGACGGGCAAAAGATATTGAAAAACTTGTTTGAATCGTGGTTTTAAAGATTCTCTTTTATTTGTTTAAAATAACATGACGCTCAGCATAATAGAGCTCCATAAATTGGTACACAGAAAAGGTCTTTTTATTCTCAACACCTGATTTGGATGGTAATCCGCTCGTTCTCAGGTAGAGACCAAAACCTGTGCTGATCGTCGCTGTCCTATGTCATTGCCTGTCATTGGGTAAAGCGATGATTACTTTAAAAGGAGTGTAAAAGGAGTGTAACAGAAATGTAAGGCAGTGCAGGGGTACAACGGAGCTGTAAGGCACTCCAGCATTGCAGAGGGGCTTAGACGATGGGGAATTAAGGCCTGATTTATTGGCCAGGTAATTATTATTTAAGTTGAGCACCAGATTGAATAATTGCCTGATTTCAATGACTACTTTATTTAATTTTAACGTGACCCAATGGATCTTGATTTATGCGAGTTCAAGCTAGAGTAGCTTGCTTGGTTGCAGTGTAAGGTTATAATCCTGCCAACGGTTGCAAATAAATCAGGCAACTATTAGATCCCCCTCCATTACTTAAATTAATGAGGTTTATAAAAAAGTTCTTTGATATTTTTTACCACACAGTTAAAAGTTAAAGTATATTTTGTTGCTAAAAAAAATGGGGTATGCTTTTATTTTAGTAGAAAATTAGTAAAATATCACCTGTTTTTTGCTTTGAATAAAAATTCCATTGGTTTATTCTTTCTTTTCAATTTCCAGTCCTTTGTTAAAGCCATTTAAATTCCCTATTTGCTTAAATTAGTTTTTTATTTATTTTTAGCTGTTTTTATATGCTTTTCGGTCTTTTCTACCCAATTCGGGGTCTTTTTTATATTTTCTGCTTCGATTTAAATGCTTTTTTTTTTCGCTGCTTTTATTCTCTGTTTGTTTGGATTTTGGCTCTTTTATGTTATAAACTACTTTATAAAGTAGTTTATAGGGGGCAACGACATGGTGAAACATAGTTAAACGCGTAGTGATGCCATAATGGAGGCATAGTGAAGGCATAGTGGAGGTAAAATCAAGGTATATAAAAAAGTGGAAGATGGGTCCTTTTAAAAATGTTGATTACTTTGGTGAGAGGTTGCGAACTTAACAATAAGCTCCATTGGCGCGTGCGCGTGGATAACAGTTAAAAAAGATTACTGTATCAAAGTAAATCAGCTTAATTAAAAGCCAACGAGGATGCACTTTAAAGAAAGATGGGGGTAGTGAAACAGTGGGTCAATCAGGGTCGTGAAAAAATTATTAAAAAAAGGAAAAAATGTAAACTGGATTAAAGACCATCTTTGAAAGCAAAAAAAGAGTGTAAACTTTCTATGGCAGAGAAGAGATGCGGTCTTTCTCGTCAGGCTCATGCCCCGAAGGTCGTAGGTTCGAATCCTACCTCTGCCAAAGCTTCTTTTTTACTCTCTTTGCAATGGCAACAAAAAGTATGTGGTGTAACTTGTAACTCGAAGTAAAGCCGAGCAAATAAAATTGAATATAATCAGGGGTCTAGAGAGTAGTATCATGCGTTCTCATTAATTTGACTCTTTTTTTAAGGCACCATGGACCAGGTAATAAACCAACTAACAAATCAAAGGCAGGTTGCTGGGCTGCCCTTAAAAAAGCAGCAAGCAAGGAGCCTTCTCTTTGCCCACCAAAAGCATGCATGCCCATCAAGAGCAAGGTTGAACAGGCCTGTGTCATAGATAGAAGGCTTGCTGCATAGAATAAGTCATAAAAATTAAAATGTTAGGAAAAATTCTTCTGTTTTAGACACAAAAAATTGTAGACGTATAGATTCTTAAATTGTATTTGATGGTAGTAATTTTTCAAATCTTTATCTTATCGATACAGTAACTGAGCAACAAGTCAGTCTGGTTTTGACCCGCCATTGGACCTATGCCTTTAAATTAAGTAGAATGCATATTTACAGCCCACATTTTTATAATATATATTTTTTATTTTTTGCAATCAGTCTTATTAGTGATCCAGTAGATGTGACACATTTAATTTAAATTTTACATTTGGGGACAAAATATTTTCACTATTATGTCTAGGTAGCTCAGTTGGTTAGAGCAAAGGACTGAAAATCCTTGTGTCGGAAGTTCAATTCTTCCCCTAGACACTTGACATTTTATATTTTCTATTTTAAAATTTCTATCAAAACCATATATTCTAATAAAATTTTTATATCTTTGGTATTTTGCCTACCGTCTTCTTCAAAGAAAGGTATGCGGCCAAGTAGATAAAAATTTGTTCTTTTACTAGTAAAATCAAAGCAATCAGGAGATCCAGCATCCATTTTTATACGTAAAAAAGAGGTTGAAAAGCAAAATAAATGGCCTGAATCATGAAAAAGACCATTACATATAGTAAAAAATTTGCCGAGGCTGATTTGTCAAAAATTAGCCACTCAACGACCCATCTCATTGCAGGATAAAAAAAGGGATATCTTGGGGCGGTTGTAAATTGGCAGCTAAACTCGCGGCCACATGGCCGGTTGAGAATTTAATAAAATTAAATGAACAATTTAGTCAAAAAAATGCTGCCATTCTGGGTTACTTCGAGTTGCGATGGAAAGATCATTTTCAAAAAAAAAGAACAGTTTAAAAAGCATATCTTTGGCAGCTTTGCATTGGCCATCAGCCTTTTTTTCCACTTTTTATTTACAATAATTGCCCATGGTATATAATGGAAGTCCATTCGACCCTTTTTTTCTATTTTAGTAGAGAAAAAATCAAATGGAAGTTTCGAAAAAGAAAGAATGCAGCAATGCGGTTTGCATAGTAGACCAGCCTGGCTGTCTTTATTTGATGTTTTACCGTACCAGCTTGATTGCTGCTTGCCCTTTTATTTTGTCATAATCTCTGGTAAAAAAAAGCAAGTATGGGCAAAGGCAACCCTTTTTGTCTCTATGACACAACCCTTGTTGGTTGAAGAGGGTTGTGTCATAGACACAAGGAGATAATTTATTTGTTTCGGTTTACTTATAATTTTTTAATAAAGGTGCGCATAAAAAAGTTTTTTTGGTGGATTTGGTGTGTGCAAACCTTCTTTGAGAGTGTCGATTTTCAACTGATAATAATGTAAATACTCTACCATTATTCATGTTATTTACATAAAAAAAACTGATTTTTTCACGACATAATATCAGGGTATGTAGCTTAGCTGGTAGAGCATCCGACTTTTAATCTGATGGCCGTAGGTTCAAATCCTACCATACCCACATCTTGTTTATAGTAACGCACTATTTAGTGGCAAAATAAAATTCTTTGCCCGTCTTTGCTTAACCCTTCTGTAATACTTTTAATATTATTTTTTTTATTTCTATTTTAATAAGAAAATCTAACATTTTTTTTTGTTACGCCTTAAAACAAATCCATCCTTGCAAAGGATTTGTCTAAATTTTATTAGGCAGAGAAGAGATGCGGTCTTTCTCGTCAGGCTCATGTCCCGAAGGTCGTAGGTTCGAATCCTACCTCTGCCAAAACTTGCTCTTTTTTTATATTATCTCTACCACAGCCAACAACCAGAGCAGGTAGGATTGGATAAAAGAAAATGTCATTTTTTTTTCCTATTCTGACCAGCGTGATATAAATTAAAAATTAAAAATATCATAAATTAAAAAAAGCCTAAAAATGGGCACAACTATTCCGATGACACTATTAAATAACACTGCTGCAAGTAGAGATCCAAGTAGCTTACCACTCAGCCACTCTATCTTTTATCTAAAAAAAGTTATCGTATCAAAACAGACAAAATTTTGATTTAAAACATGATTTTCTACGCTTCACTACTTCTACTATACTTTAAACAGATATTAAAGTAAAAAGAAAAATAAAACTGGTAGAACTCAAAAACAAGCAGAAAGGGTCAAAAGTCAAGTCTACTTGTGGTTTAAACAGAAGGAGACTTGCGTCCTAAATACAAAAATTTTTCTAATTTATAGGAAGGCGATAAAACAAGACTCAAAGAGACGCGATTTGCTTGCTCATTGCTTTCTTAACAGCACAAATAAAGCGCGTCTTTTTTGTTTAAAAAAAAGGAATAATACAGATCGCCCTTTATTTTATATCTCGTTGTCGATCCTCTTCGCCGTCATAAAAAAGAAAACTTTTTTTTAAACCCTTTCTAATTAAGTCTGTCTGCGCCCTTAGTTTCTATAAATTTCTAATAATTTTAATGGAATCATATAAAAAGATCCACAAAATTAAGGCTACCATTTTCATCTCAACAAAGAAAAGCAAAATCGTCTAGGTAATACATCGGCTTCATTGTTATCCTACCTCCTGCTTGTCTTGGGCTGTTTTATAATTTGGTATACCTATTATTTTTTATAAAAGAGTAAGAAAGTTAAGCGAAAAGTAAAAAGGTGGATTGGGTTTTATAGAGCAAAAAAGGCCTTAAATTGAATAGTATGATGGTCTTAGACATTTTTTTACAAAATATATAAATTGTAGATAAAAAAATTTATTAAAATTTAACGTTTGCGCTTTGGAAAAGGGGACGACCATTGTTTTGATAATTTATAAAAAAGCAAGGTTACCATGGGGGTATAGTTCAAATGGTAGAACGCATGCTTTGCACGCATGAAGTCATCGGTTCAAATCCGATTATCTCCAATTCAAAATTTTTAAATTTTTTACTCTTTAGCGAGTAAAATAGACTGGCAACTTGTTTTATATTATTGTTGATTTGCAATGGCCGGTAAATACTTATTAAGCACCTTTAAATTAGGAAAATAACAAAGCAGGTAACAAGTAAAATAAAATTCAACCGCAAAAAAGCATTCTTAGCTCAGTTGGAAAGAGCAACGGCCTTCGGAGCTGTGGGTCGTAGGTTCAAATCCTGCAGAATGCGTATCCCATGAATAACATAATCATGGCTAGATTTCTGTCTATTTGTTATTAAAAAATAATCAAGTCACACCAAAGCTTCGAGTTTTTGTTTCTATGATTTCATGCTGTTTACTGCGCATACCATTTTTTGAAAAAAATGGTATGCGCAGGCCAAACCACTCAAAAAAAACTTTTTACTAAGCAGGATAAAAGAAGGTATAAATTAATGTTTTCACATAAATTTATTTAATTTGCGTATCATACCGACTTGCTTGTTTAATATTTACTTTACACACATCTACTTAACTGTTTTTATTTATAAAATATCTATAATTTGAATGCCACTAGACAGCCATGACAGCCATGACAGCCATGACAGCCATGACAGCCATGACAGCCATGACAGCCATGACAGCCATCTTGGATGGTGTAAAACCATCTGTGATGTTGTATGCATAATGATGTTATTATCATTTTTTATTCACTTTTTATTCTACCAGATATCCCTGCAATTTTATAAAATCAAAACTTAAAATTAACTAACAATAAATTGCCATGTCGTGAAGAGCAACTAATAAATTACGTGAATCTTTATTTTAGTAAATTCATATTATTTTAGCTTGCAGATATTTTAAATAAAATGTGATATTTTAGTTGTTTTATAGTAAAATATAAAAATTTATTTTTATTTTATACCACCGTTGAAGCTCCGCCATGGGCGTGAGATGGGCATGGCGAAAAGTTTCAAAGGGTGTGTTGTGTGTGAAAATAAAACAATGCAGGCCATTAAAAAAAAGGTGTTAGTTTAGGGTTGCTTGTGTTATAGAGATCAAAAATCTAAGGATTTCTTGTCTATTAGACCAAAAAAGGGTTGCCTTTGCCCATCAAGGGAAAAGATGGCTTGCTTGGTGTGCAAGCAAGGACTGCTTGCTTGCTTGCTGAGCAAGCAAGCAAGGAGCCTTGCCTTTGCCCAGAGGGGGCAAGGTCAAACAGGTTGTATAGAATAAAGAAGAGTCCATCGATTCTTGCCCAGAAAGGGGCAGGACTGCTTGCTCTGCAAGCAAAGCTCAAATAGGTTGTCCATTCTACGCAAGGACTACTTGCTTACTCAGCAAGCAAAGATGGAAGAAATTTCTGTTTTAGACACAAGAAATCACCACTTTTTTAGTTTCACGGCGGTCATTAAACATTTTTCTTGTAATTAAAATTTTTATTATATTAGCTACCAACGTTGGCCGCCAATTAATGAAAAGGGCGGATCCTCTGGATGGCATTAAACTTTTTCCGATACTAGTTAAGAATATCAAATCAAGGGTGCACGGTTGGAGGGTTACAGCTTTTAGACGGTTTCAAATTATTAAAAAAGGAATAAACGATAAAAATAAATTATAGTAATATCGATTGATAGAATAATTAATATGCCACAGTTAGACCATGTCACCTTCTTTCCACAATTTTTCTGGCTATTTATAATTTACCTAGCTTTTTATCTAGTTATATTAAAACATTTTCTACCACCATTGAGTCGAATATTAAAATTTCGTAAAAAAAAAATAACCTTTTCTCAACAAGGGGTTTCTGGGGTAAACGCAGAAAAAACTCAAATTAGCACCACTTTGGATGGCCTAGTAGAGCGTTCAGGGACTGGGTCGGAAAATTTATTCCAAACCAATCTGCAAGCCATCCATTTTTGGTTAAACAGAATATTTCTAGAAAGCAATAAGACGGAATGGAAGGAGATCCATCCACATTACCTTTCTTATTTGGGAGAAAAATCATTATCTCGAAATGCCGCCATCGATCTTGCTCTTGAAAAAACCAGTGAAACCAGACTTTTTCCATCATTGATTGATAAGTTAAACAAACTTTTACCTCTCTAAAATTTTAGTGTATAAAAATAATTATTTATTAAAAAAAGCAAGTTATCCTGTTTTAATCAAGACGGCGGCATGCTTTTTATTGCTGCCTGGTTTGGATGTCGCAACAACACTGTTTTTCATTGCTTGAATCCCTTGTGTCTAAAACAGAAGCCTCTTCAACCCTTGATTGACTGACCGACAATGACCAATCAAGTAATTCAAGCAATGAAACCTCGGGCGGACCACGCCTCCAGACAAGGCGGGGAGTAAAAGCTTTTTGATTTAAATTTCAAATGGCGAATATAACTTAGTTGGTTAAAGTGCCAGACTGTGACTCTGGAAATACGGGTTCAATGCCCGTTATTCGCCCATTTTTTTTTAATCACTTCCATTTTCAGGAAAATTAAAAATGAAAGTAAACCAATTTAACAACGACACCTGTTTTTCTCTTTCTTTTCTTAGATGGGAAAAAGCCCCAAAAGGTAAAAGGCGATGGGTCTTCGACTCAGCTAAGGAGGGATCTCTGCATCGATTTTACTATTTTTCCGCCACAATGAAAGCAAGTAGGAGACAGGTTATATTTAATATTCCATGATAGCTGATATAAAAATCAATCCTTTATCAAAGATTTCATAAAAAAAGGCGGGCATAGATTAATGGTAAATTCTCTGCCTTCCAAGCAGAACAGTGCGACGAGAAATTTTTATTATCGAATAAAAATTTATAAGTCATGGCATGCAATGTGGTGAAATACCACAGGGTGAAGCTTTCCACCCTACCCTACTTGGACATGTGTGAAGAGTAATCTACAGATGTGAAGCTCCATGAAGAATATATTTATTCTTGGGATATCGTACCAAGAAAATGTTGGGGTAAAGAGAAAAAACCTTTTTTATTAAAAATAAAAAAAATAATTGTTTTTGTTTTAGGTAAAAAATCATAAAAGAAAAATAAATAAAAATTTTTGGTTTTCCTCACAAAATCACGAACAACGCCAGTGAACAAACGTTGAGGCTTCGTCATTGAAATTCAAGGTCGATTTTTACCGTCAAACTGGAGGTAATATAAATAAATCATTACTATAATATTAAAAATGGCATAAAAAGATGTTTTCGTATTGAGATAAAGAAATTTTATACAAAATAAAAATTACAGCAGGGTAGTATACAAATATTATATTTGATACCTTTCAGTAAAAATTAAACTTTCTTTTCTCTTTCTCCTTAGTCTCAATGGTATTGCTGTCAAAAAAGAACTTTCAAAGCGCGTTAGATAAAAAGTCTACTTAATAAGTCCCTACTTGATCAAGCACAAGAATCCGTGTGTCTAAATCAGAAAAATCCTTGTCTATGAAGGTCAAAATTGCTTGCTTGCCCTGCCGTCATGGGCAAGCAAGCAACCCTGCCCCTTTCTGGGCAAAAATTTTTAGATTCTTTGTGCCTAAACAACAAGTCTTGCTGTGTTTAAACCAGAAATCTTGTTATCTAGAAAATACAAGTAAACTAAAACCTGGTGCTTTTAAAAAAGCAGCAAGCAAAGCGCCTGCTCTATTTTCTGTGGACTTAAAGCATACCAATAATCAAAGAAGGGTATGATAAAAACTTTTGTGCTTTCTAGACAAGGATCTTTGCGCTTTCTACACCAGGCAAGAGAGACTTCTTTTTATTCTATTTTGTAGAAAAGATTTTATTTTAACTTGAAACGCTTAATCTAAAAAAAAAGAGTAAGCAGTGGGTAAGAGAATGTTTCTGTTTTGAACAGGATCGAAAGTTTAACAACTCCCACCGGAGTAAAGTTTGGTTCGTCGAGATTGGGGATTAAGTGCATGTATGAAACTCGGTAAGCCCAAATAGCTTTGATATACCTTAACAAGTATTTTAAAGAGATGGCTGTAAGGCCTTCCATCGCTATGTGGGTAAAAGACTTCTCAAAAAGCAAATGCTTATATGTAATGTATCAGATAAGGATAATAACCTACACCGAAAGGTGGCCCACTTGAGAATGGGTGATTATTTTTTAAATCTACTATAAGTGGAGTCAAAGCTATTTTATATTTAGAGTAGAATGGCAAGTAGATTTTATAAAAATAGATTGCTTGAGCCGTGTGCGACGAAAGTCGCGTGCACGGTTCTCAGGGGGGGAAAGCTTGCGAAGGCCTACCTATCCCAATTATGGGTTCGATTCCCATTGCCCGCTAAATAAAATAAAACTTTTTTTTATCCTTTTTTAATTAGTCTATGCAAAGAAAAGCAAAGGAGAATAGAATCGGATGGCAGATAGAAAAAAAAAGAGATAAACCCTACAAAATGACATATTATGTTGGCCGTCTTTGTGTATAAAACAGAAGCCTGCTCGACCTTTACTTGCTCTGCAAATAAGCAGTCTTTGTGTAGAATGGACAACCTGTTTGAGCTTTGCTTGCAGAGCAAGCAGTCCTGCCTCTTTCTGGGCAAGAATCGATGGACTCTTCTTTATTCTATACAACCTGTTTGACCTTGCCCCCTTTGGGCAAAGGCAAAGCTCCTTGCTTGCTTGCTCAGCAAGCAAGCAGTCCTTGCTTGCACACCAAGCAAGCCATCTTTTCCCTTGATGGGCAAAGGCAACCCTTTTTGTGTTTAATAGACAAGGAATTTATGGATTCTTTGTCTATTAAACACAAGCCTGTTTGACTGTTAATTTTTTATCAAGATAGACGGCAAAATTAGTCATTGTGTTATAGATATCAAGTTCAAAATTTTGCTCAACGCAAAGAAAAGGATACAGCCCAGTAAAACATAATCACCAGTTGATGAAAATTCATTTTGTTTTGGCTTCAATCCAGTGAACTGATTTCTCTTTTTTTCCCAATTACAATTAAAACAGCAAAGGGTAGCGGGGTGTAGCGCAGCTAGGTAGCGCACCTGTTTTGGGAACAGGAAGTCATAGGTTCAAATCCTGTCACCCCGAGTTTGTTTACTATTTATAAATGGGGTTTAATTTTTCTGTATACCTGATCGAGGTAATTTTACTTACTGCTTAAGCATACATAAAAACTTGCTCTTTCTTTGTTTGTTTTGCCTGACTTCCATGGAACATTAAGTTTCCTTTCTATACGCCAACCGTATTCAAGATAAGAGCCGTATAAAAATAAAAAAGATAATTGTGTGGCAGCGTTATAATCTAAAAAAAGCAGCAAGTAAGCACCTGCTTTTCTCTAATTTATTTTCATTTTAGTCATGATATTTCAACTTTTTGTCTTTTTGAAAAACACAAGACCGTCTAAAGAAAGTATTGATTAATAAAAAATGCAACTTCTCTATCTCTAATAGCTCAGTGGTAGAGCGGACGGCTGTTAACCGTCAGGCCGTTGGTTCAAATCCAGCTTAGGGAGAAGGCCAGAGAGCTGCAAATTCCTAGAAATGACCTACGAAAATAAAATTATTAAAAAATGACCTACGAATACCAAATAGTAAAAAAACCAAATAGATTTACCTTGGTTGAAGAGAAAAAATCAAGGGTGAAGTTTACTTTCTATGAAGGTCAAAATTGCTTGCTTGCCCATCACAGTAGGGCAAGCAAGCAATTTTGACCTTCATAGACAAGAAACAAATAAAACTTAATTTTTATTTTCTCTTGCCACTTAGAAAGCAAAAAAATGATATATATATTAAGTACTAATATAAATGATAAAAAAAAAATTAAAGAAGGGTTATCCACTGTTTACGGCCTAGGCAAAGCTTTGTCCGTAAAAATTTGCGATCAATTAGGAGTTAGTGATAAGATCACATTTCGGCAGCTTAAATATTCACAAAGAGAGATATTGACTCAACTAGTGCCAGCAAGTTATATGGTTGGTGCGCAGCTTCGCGGGCTAGTGAGACAAAATAAAGAACGATTAAAGCGAATTTCAAGCTATCGGGGAATCAGGCATGTTCAAGGTCTTCCATGTCGAGGGCAACGATCTCATGGAAATGCACGGACGGTTCGAAAACTTTCTCCCAGAGCTTATACAAACCAAAATAAGCAGAAAAAAAACTTGCAAACTGGTAAGCATCGTGGCCAGAAAAAAAAGGGCCAAAAATAAAATATCTGTTATCATCTATTCTGTGGTATGCTTCTCCTTTTGAAAAGTGATATTTTACTACTTTTTCCTTTAAATGGCCTTTCTTATTTGCCCTTAGTAAAAAGAGCGTCTATAACTAAGTAATGAAAAGCAAAGGAAAGAAGACTTCTGGTTTAGACACAAGGAAAATAAAAATGGAAAAGCAAAGGAGATTACAAAATAGTAATAAAAAGAAAGTAAATATGATAAAAAATAGTAATTAAAAATGCTTAGTCCAAGACGTACTAAATATCGTAAATATCAAAGAGGGGGCAAGAAGGGAGTTCAATCCAATATGACAGAATTGCAATTTGGTCAATATGGGTTGAAGGCTTTACAAAATGGGCAAATTCATGCCAAAACAATAGAGGCGGTTCGTCGTGTTATGACGCGTCATTTTAAGCGAACTGGCCAAATTTGGATTAGAGTTTTTCCAGATATAATTGTCACGGCAAAGTCTGCGCAAGTTCGAATGGGTAAAGGAAAAGGATCTCCATCTCATTGGATTTGTCGAATACAACCAGGACAAATTCTTTATGAAATAAATGGGGTATCTTTTTCTTTAGCAAAGCAAGCCGTCGACTTGGCGTATCATAAGCTGCCAATTAAGACCGCCTTTCTTTCAGTGGATTGATACAAGATAATTGCATGCTTTAGTTAGGTTTTATTTTTTTCTATTTCTTCATTGATTGGTTACCCACCAAGTAAGCAACTTTAATAAGTTTAAAATAGATTTACCCCAAGCCTGCTTTTTCATTATCTTTGGCGTCCGCCTTGCAAATCAGCCTTCCTTTGTGATTAAAAGAAAAAGAATCTCTAGAAAAAATATTTTCTTTTTAATGCACTTAAAACAATTCGTTGTTTGCTTGTGCTTTTCTTAGAAAGTAAAAGCAAGCAAAGCACAGTAAGACGTAAAAAATACAAAAAATCAATTATTATGGTCTTAAAAAGAATAATCCGTCAATATTTAAATCAGCATTTACCCGAAAACATAATGCCTGCTCAAAAATTGGACCGGAAAGCGAAAAAAATAGTACAAAATCAAAACTATTTTCGTTACGTTCCTTTGCGCAAGCGTATAAAGAAAGCTGATTCTTACTTGAGAAATTTACAAATATATCCAGTCAATGACAATGTCGATCAATTAAAACAGAAATTTAATCAAGATCATTTAAAGACTAAGTATCATCCTTTTTTTAAATACATAGAACAATGTTCAACATCGATTACTCATCTAGAGAAAAGTTACATTCATCATAGAACTGAATTGTGTAAGGATTACTTTCTAACAGATTTTTCTTCGCAATTAGAAGAAAATTTAATATTATCTAATCAATGGACTGGTGTAAACATTAATTCCTTGACATTGCCCAGCAGATTTTATAAATTACAGAAGGCCAAATATTATTTATATTCATTAAGTCAGTATAAGGTTGGATTTGCAAGAAAATACGACCGTCAAAGGCCATCTTCTATCTACAAGTCGCAATTAATGGAGCGAAAAAAATTAGGCCTTTTATATGGAAATTTGTCAAAGAAAGAAATTTATAGAACCATTGAAACCGCAGAAAAATATCGTGGTGTTTTCCGTGAAAATGTTCTTCGAGTCTTGGAAAGTAGATTGGATGTGATTCTTTATAGAATTGGGTTTTTTAACAGTATCCCAGCTGCTCGTCAGTCGATAATTCATCGTAAAATTTTAGTAAATCAGCAAGTTGTCACCATTGCTCATTATCAACTTAAGGCAGGTGATGTGGTGTCGGTAGATCGAAAAGAATCCACTGGTTTAAAAGAAGCTCTAAATAAGCGCTTTGATCTCAAAAAAGTTTTCAAATCTAATAAAAGCCGACTCAGTACTTCCTGGCCCTTTGTCCCAAATCGTGGGGTATTAAAAAAAATTATAAAATTTGCAACGTTAAATCACTTGAAAAAAAATCTATTCCAAGCTGCAAAAAAATTACTAGAAAGCCACTTTAACCAACTTACTCTTTTTCCAAAATGGGCAAAATTGCGTATCTATACAAAATTTTTACAAATGCAGCATAGAAAGTCTCATTTTCAAACATCTACCATTCCATTGAAGTGGGCGCAACCATATAAAACTCTTTTTCTTCGTGATAAAAGATATCGCACCAAGAAACAAAAATTACATGGTAATAATAATTTTGAATCTTTGAAAAAAGAAAAAAACTCTTCTTTATTTACAAAAATAAAAAATAAAAAATATTCAAAGCTAACACGCCAAAGAAAAAGATTAGCGCTTTGTTTTGATACCATAAAACGACTAAAAAATTTAAAAACCATTGCAACCTTGGCAAGGAGAGAGTATGGTATAAAGTTAAGAGATCCTTTATTTAGTTATAAATTTATAACTTTATTAAAAAATACCTCTTCTCCATCTTCTTCACACCATATAAAAAAAATACGCCCTTTCATTGGTATAAAAAAGCCTCTTCATTTAGAAATTTCATATAAAACACTGACAGCTATTTATCTATATTCACCACAAAAAATCTTTTTCCCAGTAAATTTAGACATTGAGGGAGTAAAAAAATCATACTATTAAATATTCCAAACTCTGGTTTTAATAAAGATTACTAATTTTTTTCTATGAAAATCTTTTCATTTCACCGATTCCCTTTTCTTTTTTTCTTGATGGTGTGCTGCCTTTTTGCCTGCATTGACTACTTTGCTGCTAAAAAACAAGCACGCCCTTTGCTTGCTTGGTTAGAATAAGCAAAGAAGAATCAAGCAAGGGTAAGGAGGGCCATGCTTGCTCTTCTTTTATAACCAACTCGTAAAATAAAAACCTTTCAACTTCTGGATGACACAGTAAAAAAGTAGTGGAAGGGGTCTTGCCCAAAGAAAGCAAGGATTGCTTGCTTGCAGAGAAAGCAAGGCTTAAAAAGACTTGTATAGAATAAAACAAGGGTCGATGAGACTTGTATAGAATAAAACAAGGGTCGATGAGACTTGTATAAAATAGACAAGGATTGCTTGCCTTGCTGTGCTTTACTGGCCAAGTAAGGTTCAAACAGGCTTGTGTCATAAACAAAAGTAATCTCAAGATGTTTGCCCATCAAGGGGAAAGACTGTTTGCTTGGCTGTGATTAAAAAGCAAGGACTGCTTGCTTGCTCAGTAAGTCAGTAAGCATGCAGCCTTGACTTTGCCCATCAAGGGCAGGGTCAAACAGGTCTCTGTTTTAGACACCAGGCAAAAAATTACTTTTTAATCACGGCCAAGCAGTGAGAAAGCGTGATAACGAATTTAAAAATGGATTCAAATTTTTCAAATTCAAGCTACTTAATGCATGTTACAAGTGAACCTGTATGAAAAACACAAGGACCCCTTAGGATCCTACAATAAAAAAAGTAGCATTTTAAAAATATAATGACCAACTCACTTGGTGAAATGGTAAACACGGCAGACTCAAAATCTGTTTCCTTGGGGTTTATCGGTTCGAGTCCGATAGTGAGTAAATAGTAGCTTACTTGCAAACACGTTGTCAAATTTTAACCAAACCACAATATCCAGTTAATGAAAAAAGGGTGATATAAATAAAAATAGTTGTATTTACTTTCAAAGGTGAAATTAAAAAAGTCAAAATTTCAAGCTGATTGTAATTTTTCTACACAAAGAAGGGCTTCTCCAGTTACTATTACCACTCTAATTTTACTTTCTAACAAAAAACAAGTTAAAAAATGTTTATACAATCCGCATCATTGAGGCCGGACATTTAGTTTTAAGTTACTGCTGCATAAAAGCAATTAAAAAAGAATGTAAAAGTTACTTGGTGGCACATCTTCCTTAATTTAGTAGGGCCGACGTTTAGTAAATTAGAAAGAAAATAAGCCTTTAAGAAGGATTATATCAGCAACATATTTTGTAAAATAACAAATTGTAATAAATTTGTTCTTTGCAGTTATTAAAATCATCGCAATATTTAATAATTTCCAGGCCATATTTAATATGTTCCACTTTTTACAAGGTAATCTCGAAGGCAAGGTAGAAGGTTAGGGGCGGATTTGAACCGCCATTTCAAGATTTGCAATCTTACACATTACCAACTATGTTACCCAACCATTTTTTCTTATAAAAAAAAAGATGAAAATAAAGAAAAAAGGTTGCCATTTTTATAAAATTAAATGATATAATAAATTTTATTAACCAAGTTGCTCACTATTACCACTGGGCTTAAATAAAATTTCAGGATTTATATGATTTACAGTAATATCTTATTACTAAAACAAAAGGCCACTAGAATGCCCTTTCTTTGTTAATATCAGATTAGAACAAGGCACCACTTTGAAATCAAAACTTTGACGTCATGGATACGTTGATACGTTTCACAACAACTATTTCTTTTCTTGTGTCTAGAAGGCAGAGAAAAGGCTCTTTGCTTGGTGTGCAAGCAAGCCATTTTTACCCCCTCTGCCCTTCTGGGCAAAAATCCTGAGATTCCTTGCTTGGTGTGCAAGCAAGCTATATTCTCCCTTGATGGACAAGAATCTTTAAATTACTTGCATAAAAAATAAAAGCCTGTTGGACCTTTGTCCATTCTACAAACCTGTTTGACCCTGCCCTTAATGGGCAAAGTCAAGGCTGCTTTATCAAGGGGCAGCTTCTTTGCATTATAAAAGGTCGATTTGCTTTGATCTTTCAAGTTGAACAAAAAAAAGGAGAATAGTTCCAATGGTAGAACAATGGTCTCCAAAGCGCGCCATTCCATCGTCACGCGGTATTCAGCCGTCGATTAATTTGAATAATAAAAAAATATTTAAAATGTTTATATTGTCGAGTGAAGTTAAAATTATTGTGGTATAATATATTTTCACAAATCCCATCTTAGAAGGCAACTTTTAAAGAAATGCAGCATGATTTATAAACAATAAAATTTAATATATATTTTTTGTTTTAGTGAAATTCTTCAAGGATAAATAGAAATTGAACCAATTCTTTTTTCATTTGGTGACCTTAATTTAATCGACTCATTTGCCATGAGACAAAAAATTTCAACATTGGGAGAAGAATGGCTGATGCCATTAAAATAAAAAGATGGCTACATGTTTTTCAAAGAAAACAATTTTTTGCCATCCTTTTTATTCCGCTTTTTTTTAATGTGTACCATGGACAAGCAAGTTGGATGTTATACCTTACATAAAAATCTTCTTTTTAAATGAAAGCAAAAAAGAAAGGATTCTTGTGGTTTATACAGAAAGAAGCTTCCGTTTTCTAGACAAGAATCATTTTGGTAAAAGGGCAAGAATCCTTAGATTTCTTGCCCTTTTACCAAAATGATTCTTGCTCTTGATGCACAAGGCTGATATTTTACTACTTGTTTGCTAAAATAAAAGCAGAGCAAAACGGAGTTTCACTTTAAAAACAAAAAATTTCTCAGCTTTGCATAACAACGACAAGTGGGATTGATTCATCACCTGTTGTTGGGCAACGAGGCATGCGAGAAAAGGTAACATCAAAAAATAAAAAATACGGACATTCTCTACCCATTAACCATGGCCGACCTTTCCCTCTTTGATAATTTTAGAGTTTTGGACTAAAGTTGTCCCACCAATCAGGGAAAGCATTATGAAAAAAGAAGGATCCTACGGAGAAATCTTCAAGTGACGAAAGTCTGGGATTGCCTACATTATAATTAGTGGCAACGGAGTCCTGATAGTACTGAACCCCCATATTTATACAGAACATTTTTTTACATACTTGTGGATGCTCAATGTCATCATAATAACCTATATGGTGCGATGGTGCGATGGCGCAATGCTGCCTTGGTCGATGAGACCTTGGTTTTAGATACAAGCAAGTTATTTAAGTTACGTCTTTATTCTATATAAAATAGAAAAGATTTACTTTATTTTTATATGTTTTTAAAATGTAATAAAACAATATGTTGAAGAAAGGAAAGGAAAGCAGGACAGTGATAAACAAATAAAACTTAAGGAGAAAATAAGATTTGCTTTGTATATATCTTTGCACATCAACACATTTTTATAACAGATGTTATACTGCCTAAATCTAGATGGTTGGTTATATCTATCTTTGGTTAAAACCAAATAATATAGGCTTTTTACGAGACGCTCACTATTAAATCAAGTTAACCTTTGCCTGTTCTTGGATTTATTTAAAAAAAATCAAAAGACATATCTTCTGCCATGGTTATGGTTTTCAAAAAAGCAAAGAGGTTAAATTTTAATAGTTAAATAAAAAAGTTTTTGACTGGCTTGAAAATTATTAAACTTGCCTGGGGCTGGCAAGAAAGGGTCCAAGAGGAGTCTGTTTTCTACACAAGTAATCTAAAGATTCTTGCCCATCAACAGCATGCCCATCAAGGGCAACGTCGAAGAAACCTGTGTATAAAAAACAAGAATTGGGCCAATCAGATCAAAGATAGTATATATAATATAAACTCTAAATATGGCAATCTGCTCTTTTTAAACACTGATTTGTTATCACGGAGAGCCGTATGCAATGAAAACTGCACGTACGGTTTGGAAGAAAAATACTTACCAATTAAAATAATTGATTACTTTTTCTTGCACCAAAGGTTAAGGGTTCGAGTCCCTTTTCTCCTGTACCTATTAAAAAAGTTAGAACAAGTTAATTTTAAACTAATACCGCATTTAGTTTGATTCTCCAATATCAATTACATTGTCTGCCCGTGCCTCTACTTGCATTTTACTTTCTGTGTACTACAATATAAATAGTAAAACACAGCAAAGGCTCCTTCCATATAAAAAACAAGGAGAAGATCTTTTTTTACTAGTAAAAGTTAATTAAAAGCAAGGTTAAACCTTCTTCTTAATTATCACGTAAAAGAATGTCCTTATCGTCTAGGGGTACAGGACATCGCCTTTTCACGGCGAAAACACGGGTTCGATTCCCGTTAAGGATAAGCATGTAAATTTTTCAAATTAATCCTTTCTTTGCCATTTCCTTTGGGGTCTTCTTACCGCCAGATGCATTTTTCCATTGCTTGAATTACTTGTCTTTTTAACGCAAGTAATTCAAGCAATGAAACCTGTAAAAATATCTTCGACCAAGTCCATCTATTCATGATGGCTTTCTTTTTCAGCCTGCCATAGAAAGTAATAGATAATAGTAAGTGTCGAAGGTAATGGTCGAGCAGGGTTGTGTCTAAAACAGAAGGATGGCTTGCTTGGTGTGCAAGCAAGCCAAGCAAGCCTCAAATAGGGTGTGTAGAATAGAGAAGAATAGGTTGCTTGCACACCAAGCAAGGAGCTTTGCCTTTGCCCAGAAAAGGGGCACGACTGCTTGCCTGCCTTGTTCTGGTTGGCAAGCAAGGACTGCTTGCTTGCTCAGCAAGCAAGGACTGCTTGCTTGCTCAGCAAGCAAGGACTGCTTGCTTGCTGAGCAAGCAAGGACTGCTTGTTTGCTCAGCAAGGGTAAAGTCAAACAGATTTGTAAAATAGACAAGGGTTAAATAGGTTCCTGTTTTAAATACAAGGCAGCGCTTAAATTAGTGTCAAAACAATTATCATGAAATTATTTATTAGAATCTGGTTATAAAATAGGTGTCAAAATCAATTCATTTATTTATTGAAAGGTATTCCAGTAGGTATAAATCGATATGGTTTCATTTGGATAGTAAAATAGAAACTCTGCCTTGTGGCCATGCCTGCTTGCTTGTTGTTTTAAAAAAGCACCAAGCAAGCAAAGGCAAAAAGATACAAAAAAAAGAAAAAACCAGACTTGACAACAATTAATCCATTGGGTTTTTTAAAACGTAGCAAAGCCATGGAAAGACAAGCAGCCTTGCAAAGGGCAAGTCCGTCTAAGAAAAGGTGCACATAAAATGAAATGTTCACCCTCTTTGTGCATGGAGGGCAAAATTTGTTGTGCTAAAAGCAGAAATCTGTCTGCCTTCTCTTTTTTTGAAAGCACAAGTCTTTCTGCCTTCTGTTTTAAAAAATGCACCAAATAAGTAGACCGCAGATACCCTTCCAAGGAAAGTAAAAAAATATATTTAATATGGAAAAATCTATTTTAACATCAATAATACGATGCGTCCCTAAGTGGGTTAATTTGTGTTCTTATAAGAATAACGAATTAATTGTTTATGTTTATCCTTCCTCTGTACTTCCTTTTCTGTCTTTTATTAAGGATCACATTAATTTGCAATATAAACAACTAATGGACGTGACTGCAGTAGATTTTATTGACCATCCTTTGCGTTTTGAAATAGTTTATAATTTGTTGAGCCTTCGATATAATACTCGAATTCGAGTGAAAACTCGCATCGATGAATTTACTCCGATATCTTCAGTAACTTCAGTTTATTCTTGTGCTGCATGGTGGGAACGAGAAGTTTGGGATATGTTTGGTGTTTTTTTTTCTCTTCATCCCGACTTACGCCGCATTTTAACCGACTATGGTTTTCAGGGTCATCCTCTTCGAAAAGATTTTCCTCTGATAGGTTTTGTGGAAGTACGATATGACGATTCTGAAAAAAGAGTTATCAGCGAACCAGTGGAAATGAGTCAACAACTTCGTTTCTTTGATTTTGCTAGTCCATGGGAAACATTACACGCATTACACGATCCCCAAGACAAAGGAATGAAAAGAAAGTAGTGCAAGTATGCCACTCATCAGCAAAATGGTATCTCTTTGTCCGATTCGGATAGTGAAGAAAGCATTCGATTATCCTTTCTGGTTTATCACCAATGTAAGTTGCACTTTAGTTTCTTTAAGATAAAGTTTAATTCCTTGGCTACCATTATTGTTATTTATTATTATCCTCACTATGTGTCACCATACTTTCCAGTATGGTGATGGGAGCCAGAATTTAGCTGTCTCCTTACTATGTATGGACTATGTTTATATAAATTTTATTTATTAATACATTGTCATCAAGAAGATAAGCCTTTATGTGATGGATATCAGCTTTTTTTTAAAAGGATGGTCAGTCGAAAGTATAAAATAGCCAGTGTTATGTTATAAAAACAGGTCACAAAGAAACTGTTATCTTATCAAAGCAGGTAACAAAGAATGCACAGAAAGGGATAGAAATTGTGATTTTATTATATATAAACTGTTTATAAAATGATAATCGATGTTTTTTTATCTACCAGCTTTTTCATGGAGCAGAAAAAATTTCAGGTAAAATTTTTATGACTTTTAAGGGCGGAAATAGCTCAATGGTAGAGTGCTGCCTTGCCAAGGCAGAAGTCGAGGGTTCGAACCCCTTTTTCCGCTAAATAACGTAATGATTACAGTAAATAAAAAAAAGATAGATTTTATCTATTTTGGTAATCCTCGTGTAACCTTGTTCGACTCTTATAATGTCATTTAATTTTAAATTTAGCTAAAAGATTTGCAAATTACCGTCATCTAGGGTAAAAGAGGGTTGTGTTTTATAGAAAAAGCCATTTTTTTACAAAATAATGTCATATTCTATATAATATTAATTATATAAGATTAACTCCATTTCATGTACAAATTAAATATGTTAATTTCATTTTTATTGAAATGAGATGCTTCTTTTTTTTGCTTTTAGAATAAAGTAATCAAGACCACTTCTTTTTATCTAGTCGATAAGTAATAAAGTTTGTTGATTCTACTTGCTTTTTTTTTCCGTGTATCATGAAAAAAGTCGAAGTCATTATTATTTTTTCAAATCAAGTGGGGCTGGCCGGTCTAGGTATTTCACTTTCTCTTTGGGCTGAAATTTTATCAATGGAATCATCAGGCAGGGAAAATGGCTGAGTGGTTAAAGGCGTCAGACTGTAAATCTGTTGAATCGCATTCTACGTAGGTTCGAATCCTGCTTTTCCCAATTTAAAAAATGTTCTGATTGTTATCTAATTTTATCTTTCTTTTTGCTTTTATTTTAGAATTTATTACATTACTTATTAAATAGAAAGATAGAATTTAAGACCTGTTCTTTGTAAAAAATGGAATAACCTAGAAACTTATTTGAATTTCAGCACGCCACTGCTGAAAAAAAAGGGTCCACGCCACAGTTAGAAAAGATTAATCTAATTAGCTCTTTTTTTAGTTAATCTGCTGAAAAGCAAGAGTCTTTCTATTTTTAACACAAACAGAAACCTGATCGACCAAGAAGGGTTGTCTGTTTAACACAAGCTACCTTTAGTAGGCAAGAATCATAAGATTTTCGTAGAGATGCCTTTTTTTTTAACTGTTCAACAGCGAGTAGTAAGTCAATCATCGCCAGAGAATATAGTCTCTTTGAATACTTTGCGAACAGGCGTTGGAGAAGGGGAAATCGAGTTGTCACAAATTGATAAAAAAAAGTTTGTTGTCGGCCATGAAAACCAGTATAAAAAATTAAAAAAAATATTTTATAAAATTATAGTAAAAATGACTGATTTTACAATTTATAATATAAATTTTATTACAATTTATATTATAAATTTTACTTTCTTTTAAAATACATTGAGCAGCTTGAATACTAAGAATCAGCAAATAAAAGCAGAGCAATGCAGCAAAGAAGGTAGTTGAATCGTCACCACAGCCTCCTTGCTTGCTTTTTCTAAAAAGGACGCGCCTTGTGTCTAAAACAAAAGTGATTTTGACCAAGCAGATTGTGTTTTAGACACCGGTACCCCCTTGTTTTAGATACAAGTCTCTTCCAACTTTGCTTGTAGTTTTTAAAAGGCAGAAAAATAACAAGTAAGATCTTTGCACCCCATCTACCCGATGCACCCCAGCACCCCACCCACTTTAGTGAGAAAAGATCGCCCCTGCAGCCCTGCAGCCCTGCAGCCCTGTACCCCTGTACCCCTGTACCCCTGTACCCCTGCAGAGCTTGTTGCTTGGATAACAAAGAAAGAGTAGAGAAAAGTAAATAATAAAAAAATAGAATGAAAGAACAATATTTGACAAAAATATCAAACCAAGACCAACGGAGACTGTATTTAGTAGTTTTTTTAGCTGCCATTGTAATTACATCGAAAAAAAGTCTCATCATATACAACGAAGAAATATTGGTTGCGTTGACCTTCTTTGCCTTTGTCTTCTTTGTTTATAACTTTTTTGGTAATCAGGTAAAAGAATCTTTAGATGAAAGATGTTTATTAATTCAACAAGAATTAGAAACATTTTTTGTGCTAAAGAAAGATTCGTTAATTCAGGCACTGCAGCAGCATAAAAATGTTTCTTCCTTAATGAAAAGTATTACTACGTTAATAAAATTTACTAAACAACTTTTGAACAAAGCAAGCCAACGTTGTTTGGTGGTTTTAAATAATATCTTTTTTCAGCATATTAAACAAAAATTATCAACACTTTTCCTTTCAACAACTCCTCTAGAATTGGAGTGGAACCGCCAGCTTGCTGCCTACCAACTTCCACTAGTATTGGCCAACTTGGAAAATGGAGATCATTAAACCTTAATGGTGTAAAGTGATAAAAAATGGTGGTATTTAATGAAGGTGTAACGTTAAAAAGTTTACAACGTAAACCTTGATTTAAAGAAGGGAGTTAATTTTTTTTTCTTGTTAACATCATGTGATATTTTAGTAGTTTTCTACTAAAATAGGCCGTTGAAGGGTAAAAAAAATGATATACTTGAAATAGAAAGCAAAGAAGATAAAAACGCTTACTTTCTATACATGCTTGTTAGATACTTTCTTTCCATTTATCCATCTCCTTCTGTTTTAGACAAAAAAAGACTTGTGTCTAAAACAGAAGCCTGTTAGGCCTTTGACCCTTGCTTTGGTCTTGCTTTGGTCTTGCTTTGGTCTCGCTTTGGTCTTGCTTTGGTCTTGCTTTGGTCTTGTTTTGGTCTTGCTTTTATTTCAGGAAACAGGTAGTCAATTATAATCTTTTTGGCGCTTCCGCTTTGGATAAAGTAACAACCACGCACAAGGCCGGCGGAACAAGACAAAATAAAACTTTTTGACTTGGCAACTATAAAGAGGTTGATATAAACATTGCTTGCTCGTTGCTTTTTCAAAGGCAGAAGGGAGAAAGACCCATGGTAAAAGTAGAAGGGAGAAAGAGGTGTGGTAAAAACAGAACGCAGAAACAGGTATGGTAAAAGCAGAGGGAGATGTTATAAAAAATTTTAGAAATGGATCTCAACAATATCTATATCAATTCATTGCAAAGGCAATCCATTAAAATGGCATATCTGTTCTATAATAAATCTTGTGAGGATTAGAGAAGCTGGAACACTTCTTCTTTTTGTTTGGCTTACTTGGTGGAATGGTAGACACGACAGACTTAAAATCTGTTTCTTTTTTGATTGTCGGTTCAAGTCCGATAGTAAGCATACTTAATTACTGGTCATTGAAAAAAGAATAACTAAAGATTTTCTGCCTTCTAGCTTTTGTTGCTGGAATCCCTTGTGTTTTTGACACAAGGGATTCAACCAATGGAAAAATAGATAAAAAATCGATGTCCTATTTTATCCATATGGGTTTTATCCATATGGGTTTTATCCATATGGGTTTTATCCATATGGGCTTCTTTAAACCAGCCAAAAGAGACATAGAAAGTAAGTTGTTTTGCATCCATTTTAGTTTAAAAGTAATAAAATATGGCCACCACTTCTAGGTGTAGCAAATAGAGATATTAAGAAAATCAAATGGCGCAATTTACTGCCAATTCGACTCAAGTTATAAATTTATAAAAAAATGGTAAATTTAAAAACAATAAAATGTTGATCTACCTGTGTTATTTTACTAAGAAAGTACTAAAATATCACCACAACTGGGGTGAGGATTTCAATAAACATTATATTGTTGCTTTCTTTTAGGTCAAAGAACAGATAAAAATCGATGCTTTGATTGCTGGAATCTTTTCTGTTAAAGACAGCAAGAATTCCAGCAATGGCACAAATAGAACAACCTTTAAGTAGCCTTCAACAGGAAATACAGCAAGCAGAGCAAGGAGAAAGAAGAGGATAATCATTACACTGTTTGACTTCCATGGGCATTCTTAGCTCAGTTTGGCCAGAGCAGTAGCCTTCTAAGCTGTGAGTCGTAGGTTCAAATCCTACAGAATGCGTGAGTTTTTAATGAGAAGCCATCTTTAACTATTTTGTGTTTTTAAATAAGCAACAAACAATGACGAATACCATCTGCACGTTGTTTCTACTTAAATTTAATAAAATAGTGTTAGGGAGGTTGCATATTCAAGGGGGTAGTAGAAGCAAACCAAACAGCTTGCAATGGATTACCAATATATCAAGTAAAAAAAGAAATAAAAAAAAAGAATTAAAAATGGAAATTTATAACTTACTGTCTTGTGGAATCAAATATGATATAGATGATTTCGAGTCCTTTCTTTTTGAAAATGATTTTAAAGGTCTTTCTCCAGAATTATTTTTACTTGTAGCTTCTCACATTGTTTTGCTGTACGGGGTAGTGGTCACTACATGGGCAAAGAAAGGGTACCCGATTTTGCTAAGAAATATTAGCTATATAGCATCATTCTCAATATTTCTTACACTGCTACTGTTTTTCACCAATCCGATAAATCATGGAATTTTTTTATACCATACTTTAATTTTAGATAATCTGACTGGTTTGTTTAAAATTATAATAATGGTGGCAGTTTTGTTCTCCTTGCTTATGTCGATCCAATATTTAGAACGTCAAGGATTAAACTATTTTGAGTTTCTTGTGTTTCTTCTCTTGTCCGCATCAAGCATGCTTTTCTTACTGTCGGCTCAAGATTTTATATCGATGTACTTAGCCATCGAGCTGCAGAGTCTTGCCTTTTATATAATGGCTGCATTGAAACGAGATTCTGAATTTTCTACAGAGGCTGGATTGAAGTACTTTATTTTGGGGGCCTTCTCTTCCGGTCTACTTGTTTTTGGTTGTTCTCTGATTTATGGTTTTACTGGCACCGTTGAGTTTTCAGAACTGGCTAAACTTTTTAGCTGTGGATGGGAACAACCACTTATATCGACCTCTTCATGGCGGGCTTGTGAACTAGGATTAATTTTTTTATTAATTGGCTTTTTGTTTAAATTGACGGCGGTTCCTTTTCATATGTGGGCACCAGATGTTTATGAAGGAGCTCCCACTGCCGTCACTGCCTTCTTTGCCATCACGCCAAAGGTCTCTATTTTACTGGTTTTGGTTAGACTTTTATATCAAAGTTTTTTCGACTACATGGCCGAGTGGCAAACTCTGTTAATTTTTTCTAGCTTAGCTTCCATGATCTTAGGAAGCTTTGCAGGCCTGTCACAAGGAAGAATAAAACGATTATTGGCCTATAGTTCCATAGGCCATGTGGGATATCTTTTGGTTGCTGTTTGCTGTGGAAGTTTAGAAGGATTGCAAGCTGTCACTGTTTATTTAGTGATATACATGATAATGACAACCACAATTTTTGCTGTTATTTTATCGCCACTACGTCGATCTCTGCTTGACGGTGTTGAACGAATCAAGTATACCACCGACTTTGCTATGTTGGGTAAAATCAATCCTTTGTTGGCTACCGCCTTGACCTTGTCTATGTTTTCGTTGGCTGGAATTCCACCATTGGCTGGTTTTTATGGAAAAGCCTTTCTATTTTGGGCTGCCCTAAGTTCTTCCCAATATTTATTGGCCTTTGTGGGAATTGCTACAAGCGCCATTAGTTGTTTTTATTATCTTCGGCTTGTAAAAATTATGTATTTTGAAACACCAAAAAGCTGGTTGAGCTTCTTTACTTTCTGTAAACAAGCATCTTTTATTCTTACCATTACTTTGTTTTTTATTATATTATTGATGGCCTACCCAGCCCCTCTTTATTTGAGTAGCCATAAAATAGCTTTAACGTTGTCCCTTTAATTTAAAACTTGTCCTACTTATTATTTAAAAACTCAACAAGGGTCAAACAGACTTCTGTTATGGATACAAGCAGGGTTGCCTTTGTCCATCAAGGGAGAATATGGCTTGCTTGCTCAGCAAACAAGGACTGCTTGCTTGCTCACCAAGCAAGGAACCTTGCCTTTGCCCATCAAGGGCAAGGTCAAACAGGTTATGTAGAATAGACAAGGATTGCTTGTTTGCCTGGCTGTGGTAGTCAAGCAATGGTGGACCAGCCTTACAGAAATGACAAATGACAATTAAGTAAAAAAATTTTAATAAAATAATGTCCATCCTATATCAAATTGTCACAGGAATGGATTCCAACTCCATGGTGGTGCTCCTCAAGGGTATGTTACTCCTCCACATAGTAGCTGATCTAGATAATCGTGCAAGTTGCAAGATGACGATGGAAGATTTTAAAGGGCTGGTATCTAAATTATCTGTTCCATTACAAGAACAGGATCAAGGTGGCACCCGAGTCTCATCAAATCAACTTGCAATTATTATATCCCTTTCAACCGGGGCTGGCAAAGTCTCTGATCTCGAGTATCATTGACAATTAAGCCTTGAGAGAATACCATAAATTTTTATTTTTAGATAATATAGATATAATCGGGCAATTCGAGTTAGTCGGCAGCGAGCACTGGACTTGCATAATGTAATGTCGTTGATGCGGTGGCAGATTTTATTCCTGCCACCATGGCAGCAGGATAATCAGCTCCATTACTTGCGCAGTGTCCTGGCATGGAGCAAGCGTTGCCTTTTACTTTCGATGTTACTGTCTTGCTGCCTGCCTATGTCGTTAAACATGTAAAGCCAATCCTGGTCCAGGCCTTTAATAACTTTGCTTATACTGCTGACTTGGCTTACACTGCCTGCAATATTTTGTTGCTATCATGATCTCTATCATTTACCTCCATGGATCAATTTCATTGATCAAGTTTTCTTCATTCCAAATAAAATAGCTCAGCTTTATGGTGTAAATAAAGTATGGCTGGAAGAGATGGCAGAATTCAATGATGGTGTAAAAGGAATGGCTTTAAATTTAGAATCTGACAACGTTGGGGTGGTTTTATTTGAAAGTGACACCGCCGTCAATTCATGATGACATTAAAATTAGTATAATTTCAGCATTGTTAGAACAGACTTGATTTCTAAAAGTCGTTTCCATGTCAAGACAAAAAATCTGTCTACTTTTCAGTTGACACCTTCTTTACGTCGAGACATTTAATTTTTATAAAAATTGAGCCGCAATGCCAAGTAATTTAAGTGAAGTTTCTTCGCTGTTGGAAGAAAAAATAGCCAGGAGTTATTCGAAAATAAACATAAATGAAATTGGTCGAGTTTTATCTATAGGAGATGGAATAGCTCGGGTTTATGGTCTAAATAAAATACAGGCAGGAGAAATGGTAGAATTCAATGATGGTGTAAAAGGAATGGCTTTAAATTTAGAATCTGACAACGTTGGGGTGGTTTTATTTGGAAGTGACACTGCCATCAATGAAGGAGACATTGTAAAGCGAACAGGTTCCATCGTGGACGTGCCGGTCGGCAAAGCAACTTTAGGACGAGTTTTAGATGCATTGGGGCAGCCCATCGATGGTAAAGGTGGACTGACAGATGTTAGTCGCCAGCGAGTGGAAGTCAAAGCACCTGGAATCATTGCAAGAAAATCTGTCCACGAACCAATGCAGACGGGATTAAAGGCCGTAGACAGCCTTGTACCAATAGGGCGAGGACAACGAGAATTAATCATTGGAGATCGTCAAACTGGAAAAACAGCGATAGCCCTTGATACAATACTAAACCAAAAGTCGGTAAATCAAGGAAAAGATGATTCAAAAAAACTATATTGTGTCTATGTGGCGGTGGGTCAAAAAAGATCGACTGTAGCTCAATTAGTAAAAACATTAGAAAATGAAGGTGCATTAAGTTATTCTATCATTGTGGCAGCGACGGCCTCCGATCCAGCACCTTTGCAGTTTTTAGCGCCTTATTCTGGGTGTGCCATGGGAGAGTATTTTAGAGACAACGGGCTACACTCGTTAATTATCTATGACGATTTAAGTAAACAATCGGTTGCTTATCGACAAATGTCGTTATTGCTGAGACGACCACCAGGTCGAGAAGCTTTTCCCGGAGACGTTTTTTATTTGCATTCTCGCCTTTTAGAAAGAGCAGCAAAAATGTCAGACCAAATGGGTGCAGGTTCTTTGACAGCCTTGCCGGTCATCGAAACACAGGCTGGAGATGTTTCTGCCTACATTCCTACTAACGTGATATCAATAACTGATGGACAGATCTTTTTAGAAACTGAACTTTTCTATAAAGGTATTCGACCTGCCATAAATGTGGGGCTCTCAGTGAGTCGTGTAGGGTCGGCAGCTCAGCTAAAAGCTATGAAGCAAGTAGCTGCAACTTTAAAATTAGAGCTAGCTCAATACCGTGAAGTGGCAGCCTTTGCCCAGTTTGGATCAGATTTAGATGCTGCTACTCAATATCTTTTAAATAGAGGGGCACGACTTACTGAAATGCTAAAGCAAGGACAATTTCAGCCAATGCCAATCGAACGGCAAGTCGTCGTAGTTTATGCAGCCACTAAAGGATATTTAGATAAACTAAATGTGTCAGATATTTTATCCTTTGAGCAGGCACTGCTAAAAGAAATTGATCCAGAAGTTTTTACGACCATTCGTGAACAACAAATGATTAGTGAAGAATTAAATGAAAAATTAAAATTATTTTTTGACAACTTTACAGAAAGATTTCTAGCCCATTGAAAAGGTAGTATCTAAATGGAAAGACGGTTTATCATTGAGATCATCGAAAACGAAATTAATCTTTATTTCCACCCCCTTCACCAGATATTTCTTTTGCCGATCCTTCTCTTTCATAAACTGTTTTAAAGATATGTATACTTTTTACTTGGTCGTTCATTTATGTAAAGATATTGGATGTTTGCATAAATGAGCCGCAATGCCAAGTAATCTAAGTAAACAAAAAATCATTGAGTTGTTAGAAAATGTTCTGTCTGCTTTGTTATCACCCTGTTTGCTTACCACTGTAATGGCATATCTACCTGCTTACAACTGTGTAATCACACAGCTACGAGCTGCAAAAGTTATAAGGGTCCTTGCATATAAACTACAAAAATTCTTGTGTCTAAACCAGAAGTAAACTTGACCTTGATTTTTCTCTTTTCCTTGCGCCGTATGGACCAACCGTCTTCGTTATCCAGCCATTAAAAATAAAAGTAAAAGATTATAAATAAAAGTTGCTCGTTGGTCAAGTAAGATTCTATTTTATGCAAAGGTCTCTTTTCATATAAGTCTTTTACCCAAGTAACACAAATCACTCTAGACTTCTTTTTTTTCTAAAATTTATTCCACAATTTAAAAATCGAGTCTACTTTCAAGGTAGACTGTACTGGTGAATATTTAAAAAATCAAAGGCATTGAAAGGCGGTTTATAAAAAATCATGATATTCGAATCCAACTAATTCTATGTTTGCGTACTATTTTTATGTAAACAATTTGTAGATTTGAATTCTGATACAAAATTAAAGAAATAAAATTATGTCACGATCCATTTGGAAAGGCCCTTTCTGCGAAATTAAATTACCCTATGTTAAAAAAAGAACCCTCCTTGACCCTTCCTTTCTTACCCCCAATTTAAAAATAAAAGTATGGTCTCGACGGTCCATAATTTTGCCCTTTCATCTTGGAAAAAATTTCGAAATTTATAATGGCAAAAGGTTTGTGGGATTGAAAGTATCGGAAGAAATGGTTGGACATAAATTTGGTGAATTTGCACTGACTCGAAAAAGACCAATTCATAAAGTAAATAAAATAAGACAGACGGTCAAAAGAAGAAAGTAAAATTGAAAAATCTTAGTGAATGACAAGTCTGCAAAGAAAATAAGACTTATGGAACAACATCTTTTTTTGGTTGGAACAATATCTTCTTTTCGGTTTTTCCTTCACTAAAAAAATTGATCAAAAATGAATCGTAAATGTAATAAAAATCAGTCTCAAAAGCTTAATTTAAAAAGAGAAGCAGCACGATGTAAAGCATCCAATTTCATAGAAGATTATGATATTATAATTGCTTTACAATCTACCATAATATCACTCCAAGAATGGAAAGTGTTGCAAAGAGAGTTTTCTTTGCAACAAAAAATAAGGACACTGCTGATAAATAGTAAGGTAGCTAACAGATTTGTATTTTTTAATCAAAGAAAAGCAAGTTTCATTAATCTCTCAGTGAACAGGTATCTAAAAAGGGATGCCGACTCAAAGCAAAATTTGATTAGTAATATCAACAACCCCAACATATCATTCACTCCATCAAAGGAAAAGGTCAAGGAAAATCAACAGGTTATGCTGTTTCAAGCCCCAACTTTATTAATAGGATGCCATTCGCAAGGACAAGTATCTTTTATATTAAAATCCATTTTTAGTAACAAATTTAGATTATCACCTCAACCTTCTTCCATGACTTTTCCATGGCTGCAAAGCAAAGTGCGCCATTTACAATTTAATAGAATTTTGTTGGGAGGTCTTTATAAAAACATTAAATATTCTCATTTAGACTTTTTTCATCAAAATAATATAAATTTCATCGCATACCCCACTTTTCGTGATTCATTGAAAAAAAAAATAAGTCTACTTTTGAACGCCCATTTTACCTTCTTTCAACACAAAATTTATCAGCAACGCCAAATAAGAGGATCCTGCTACTTAAAAGAAAAGCAGGTTAATTAAATTATCGCTTTCCTTGCGTATAAAACAGAATCCTGTTCAATGCAAATCATGTCCATTCTTTTTAACCATATAAAAAGGCTTTTTTTTTTAATAATAGGTATACAGAATTAATTTTGTGTAACAACTCAGTTACTGTCAAAGACCTGATTGACTCCAGTGTCAGTAACAATTTACTTGCCTATTAATTATGTATTAATAATATGGCATAGAAGGCGGCCCTTCACAGGTAAAAGGTGTGGTTGGTTGACAACTTGGCAAAACATGGTGAAACTGGAAGATCCAAATAGAAAGCGACTCGCGGACTTAATGACTGGAATGTAAATTCGGAGAAATAGGCCATCTCGCATTCAGTATCACCATTTTTCATTGAAGGGTGCTCGTAGCTCAATGGAATAGAGTATCAGATTACGGCTCTGAAAGTTGAAAGTTCGAATCTTTCCGAGCACGACGCGCTTTGAACCTAGTTTTAATACAATTTTTTGTTACGTAAAAATCTAAGATTTTACGTAAATCATGGTAGCAAAGATGATGTTCTACTACTTTACTCTGCCAATCTGTTTTTTTTAAGGGTAAAGCAGGTTTCTCTTTTATACGCAAAGAGACTTCTATTTTCTACATCAAGATTCTTATGGGTTACACACAGGGAGACCTTTATTTTCTACACGAAAAGGCTTCTGTTTTCTACACAGCAAGACCTTTGTAGAAAACGCAAGGAAAAAAGGAAGGAAAAAAACAGGAGATAAGCCAATTTAGGAAAGAAATAAGTATTCTAATATATGGTAGATAAAAAGACCGCGGTGTGGCCATCTTGATCAAGTAGCAAAAAACCGATTTCATAGATTGGTATACCATTGAAGGTAAAATAAAGTAAAAAAAGGAATGGAATAGATTAATGGCAATTTTACTATGTGTCATTTTTTATTTTGTATAGATGTAAACTTAGATTCCAGTTTTTAGCAGGTAAAAAAACCTTCTTCGATTTTTGTAAATCAAATTTCAAAATAGGTAGCCATATAAAAAAGTTTTATAAATTGTCTCAAATAAGTGGACTTTTAAAAACGAATTTTGGTCACGTAGATACGCACTATAAAGAGATTTATTTGTAATTTCTTCGTTCTTACTACAGTCTGTTTTTTCTATTTCTTGGTTGCGTTGCCAAAGGCAACCATTTGGTTGCTGATTTTTGCTTTCTGCTGCTGCTTTGATTAGATTAGTAGAAAACAGAAATTAGCAATGCCCCTTCTTTAAAATTTTTTAAAAGGTTTACTAGGGGTGGTTAGCTAAGTAAATCATTGAGATAAAAACTTTGGTTTTTCTGTGGTACCTGCTTGAATCTATTTTTTTACTACTAATCATTTTTTTGCTTTAAAAAAGCAACCAGCAAAGCGCCTGTTTGAAAACAAGCAAAGAATGGTTTTTGCTTTTCTCCTGAAAAATAAAAACAGCCTGCCCTTTTACTGGTTTCCAATTTTTTAATTTACCTTGACAGAAAGAAAACGCAGCAAACTTGCTTGAGTTTTAAACACAAGGAGACCTTTACTATAGTTTAGACACAAGGAGACCTCTAGTTTAAATACAAGTCTCCTTGTGTATAAAAGAGAACCCCCTTTGACCCTTTAAAATTTGACAGGCCAGCAAAGATATTTAGTAAAAAAGGGTTGCAGTAGTAAAGTAGGAGGGTTATATTTTCTTAGTAAATTAGTAAAAAAGGGTTGCAGTAGTAAAGTAGGAGGGTTATATTTTCTTAGTAAAAAAAAGCAAAATAAGAACGGTGATGATATTTTAAATAAAAAGAAATTTAGCAATTTTTGGCATTGGGGGGAAGCCTAGGCAGAGCAATGAAAGGACGTTTGCAACGAAATGGCATCGTGAGGTGACTTAGAACTTTGCCTTTCCTCTCGGAAAACCATTAAAACTGAAAACCCGGCCAACTGAAACATCTAAGTAGCTGGAGGAAAAGAAATCAACCGAGACTCCGTTAGTAGTGGTGAGCGAAGCCGGAATGGGCCAGACTTTTTAAATAATGAAAATTCACCTACGCAAAGAGCTAAAGAAGGGTAGGAGTCCTATGCCATAGAAGGTGAAAGCCCTGTAGGTGACTTTGTTACAATCTTGTAGTAAATATTAAAATTTTAATATTTATTATAAGTTTTTTTTGGAAGTTTTTGGTAAAAAAACTTAAAACTTTGGTGTCAAAAAGTCATTGAGTAAGGCGAGAAAAAATCTTGTTGGAAAATGGGGGGACCACCCTCCTAGCCTAAGTATTCTGCTCTGACCGATAGTGTATAAGTACCGTGAGGGAATGGAGAAAAAAGGCCTTAAAGGCGTTTGAAAAATCTAAAACCTAATGCCTCTAAGCAGTCGGAGCTAGCTTGCACCTTTTCAGCCATTCATTGGATGGCTGGCCATGGCGTAGCAAGTAAGTGACGGCCTACCTTTTGCATAATGGGTCAGCGAGTAAGTGGATGTTGCAAGCTTAAGCCAAGGGGTGGAGGCCAAGTCAACGCGAGTGTTCATATTGCAGAATAGTAGCATCTACTTTACCCGAAGCCGGGTGATCTAGTCATGGGCAGGTTGCAAGGCAGGTAATACTGTCAGAAGGACCGAACCCAAGTCTGTGGCAATAGGCAGGGATGACCTGTGACTAGGGGTGAAAAGCCAATCGAACTCGGAAATAGCTGGTTTTTTGCGAAATCTATTGAGGTAGAGCGTTAAGTGAGTGTAAAGAGGGGTAGAGCACTCCCTGGGCAAGGGTGGCCCAAAGCTTTACCGATCCTAAGGAAACTGCGAATACTTTTTACAATCCTTTTCAGACAGACTTGAAGATGACAAGGTCTTAAGTCAAAAGGGAAAAAGCCCAGATCGTATGCTAAGGTCCCAAAAAAATAATTTAGTGGGAAAGGATGAATTCAAGCTGAAACAATCGGAAGGTGGGCTTGGAAGCAGCCATCCTTTAAAGAAAGCGTAATACCTCACCGGTCTAGCTTGAAGGCACCGACAATGTAACGGGGCTCAAATTATTTACCGAAGCAACGATTATTCTAATTAAAAAAATTGGATAAGGTAGCAAAACGTTCTGTAAGTTGTCGTAGATAAGTTTAAAGACTATATTGAAAATATCAGAAGTGAGAATGCTGACATGAGTAACGTAAAATCATGTACAAATTCATGATGGCCGTAAGTTCAAGGATTTCCATCTTAGCATTGCGAGATGGATTTAATCGGTCCCTAAGAATGAAGCGAAGGCTTTCTTTAATGGGTAAAGTTTAAATTTAAATCTTTGTTTGGTTGAAAAGCAGATCAAGGGTTTAAATTTGAAAATGTTTTAAAATAACGAAATTTTGTTAAGAAAAGTAAGAAATCGGATCTCTCTACTACTTTTAACAATTTCCAGGAAAAAATTTTAAAGAGAATGCACCGTACTAAGACCGCCGCAGGTGAACTGATTGAGTAAATTAAGGCCATAGAGACAACCATGTTGAAGGAACTCGGCAAATTGACTCGCTAACTTCGGAAAAAGGAGAACCTTAAAAAAAGGTGGCACAGAAGAGGGGGTGGCGACTGTTTATTAAAAACACAGGACTCTGCTAAATGGCAACATCATGTATAGGGTCTGACACCTGCCCGGTGCTGGAAACTTAAAAGGAAAAGTAATGCATCATGCAAAGCTTCAAATATAAAGTCTAGTAAACGGCGGCCGTAACTCTGACGGTCCTAAGGTAGCAAAATTCCTTGTCAGGTAAAACTTGCCTGAATGGAGGAGTAATCCTTCATAAGTACTCCGACTCATAACGGGGAAGACTAACCCATCAAATTGGAAAAGGAACCAATTTTAATATGCCGGGTGGTATGTTAATCCCGTGGGAAGCCTTACTTTCTATTTTTCATAGAAAAGGCCCCGTAACGACTGATCCAAAAGGAAAGGCCCCTTTGTTTTATTCCAAAATTGCATCATTGCGGTGGTAGATTAGCAAGGAGGCAAGACGTCGGCTCTTGTTCATTTTAAACCAATAAATACTTTCTTTCCGGTTTCATTACTTGAATTACTTTCTTGGCCGGCCAAGAAAGGGTCAAACAGGTTTCCTCAAACAGGGTTCCATTGTTATACACAAGGAGGCTTGCCTTTGTCCAGAAAGGGTAAGGATGGCTTGCTTGCACACCAAGCAAGGTTGCCCAGAAGGGAAGAAGATGGCTTGCTTACACACCAACAAACAGGTTACTTTATTCTACTATTCTAAACAAGGAGTCCCTGCTTGCAGAGCAAGCCAGACTCCTTTGTTATGGACACGAGTAATTCAACTAATTAAAACAAGAATCAAGTAGAAATTGAAGTTTAAATTATAGCAAAAAAGTTTAGTAGTTTGGCTTCTTCAACAAATAGGCAGCAAAAATCAAGGCTGCTTGTGGTTTTAAGGGCAGGATTCCTTTGGCTTAGACACCAGAATTATTCTCCTTGAGACACAAGGAGACTACTAAAAAAGGCTAATATTGTGTAACAAGATGAAAGTATAGTCTAATCTTTTTAGAAATAAAAAGTAGTATATAGAGCATGAATTTATCAAGTAGAAGTTTTTTAAATTTTCATCATGTGGCAGGTTTCATTGACGGAGAAGGTTGCTTTTCGGTAAGTTTTAGACTACGTAAAAAAATGGTGTCGGGAATCGAGGTGCAACCTAGCTTTACCATTGAGCAATTAAAAACAGTTGAAAATTATCGTTTACTTTCTGAAATTCAAAAAATTTTTGACGGTGGCGGCATTCGATATAGTCGCAGGGAGAATTGTTATAAATATGAAACTCGAAAAATTGACCACATAACTCAAAATATAATACCATTTATTAACAAGTATCCTTTGTATTCTTCAAAAATCAACGATTTCAAATTATTTGAAAAAATCTGCTCGCTTATTAAAGCAAAACATCATCTAACTTTCGTGGGATTAAGACAAATCATAGGATTGGCGTATCAAATCAATCCCAGCGGTTCTAGAAAAATAACTGCCACGCTTCTTTTGTCTTGTATAAAAAAAAAAGAAAACTTGGCTGCCATGAAAGTAGATTTGCAAAAAAAATAAGTTATTTATAAAATGAAGTTCTGACCGGCATGAATGGTGTCACGACTGCCCCGCTGTCTCCAACATGGGCTCAGTGAAATTGAATTCTCCGTGCAGATGCGGAGTTCCCAAAAAAAGACGGTAAGACCCTATGCACCTTATACTATACCTTATCATTGAAGGATTAAATGGACTGCGTAGGATAGGTGGTAGCTTCTTTTTTTACAATGTTACTTACATTCAAGCTAAGAAAGCAACCTTGAAATACCACCCTTTCTTTTTTTTCCTTCTAACCTCAGGGACATTGATAGGCGGGTAGTTTCATTGGGGCGATGGTTTTCTAAAGAGTAACGAAAGCGTGCGAAGGTAAACTCAAGCTGGTCGGAAATCGGCAGTGGAGCGCAATGGTAAAAGCTTGCCTGACTGCGAGACTTACAAGTCGAACAGAGACGAAAGTCGGCCATAGTGACCCGGGAGCACTGTGTGGAAAGGCTCTCGCTCATCGGATCAAAGGTACGCTAGGGATAACAGGCTGATGACCCCCAAGAGCCCGCATCGACGGGGTCGTTTGGCACCTCGATGTCGACTCATCGCATCCTGGGGTTGAAAAAGATCCCAAGGGTTCGGCTGTTCGCCGATTAATGCGGTACGTGAGTTGGGTTTAGTGCGTTGAGAAACAGTACGGATCCTATCTTTTTTGGGTAATGACAATCACATTTTCTTTTTGCTGCTGTTTAAATGTAATAAAAATTATTTTTTTTTAATTAAAAAGATTCAGCAAATTGGTGATTCAACATAAATTGAAAGAATCTTTCCTTCGTACGAGAGGACTAGGAATGATAAACCTCTAGTTTTCCAGTTGTCGCGCCGGCGGCATCGCTGGGTAGCTACGTTTAAACCGAATAACTGCTGAAAGCCTATCAAGCAGGAAATTGTGTCTTTAAACAAGTTTTTTATCACGTAAAAGATTATTACGACATAGGCGATCAGTAAATACTTAGTAATGAGTAAGCCGATTCGTACTAAAAAGCTAATTTTTATTTTAAAAACATATCTTATGCCACAAAATTAGATCTTAATCTTATCTTCTTTGTTGCGGTTAAAAAAGTAAAAAGTCAATGATGTAGACACCATTTTTTGAAAAAAATGGCGCGCATCATTGACTTTTTAAAAACCAACCAAAGTAAAAAAATTAAATTCCATTTTAAATTACATTGAGCTGCCTTCTGGTTTATACACAAGAATCCTTGCGTTGAAAAGACAAGATTCCTTGTGTATAAACCAAAAAAATCCTTGCCCTACCAAAGCCAGATTAGTTATATAAAGAAATTAGGCTAAATGACGATTTCAATACGGTAAAAGGCATCCTTGAGTGTGAAGAAAGTAGATTGCCGCCTCTGATCCGCAAGTTGAAAAAGGTCCGATTTTCACAAATTTGAAATGGTTTGATTTTCATCAATTTCATCGTCTACTTTACTTTCTTTTATCTTAATATGCGAATTATTTTGTTATATTTTTATACTATATTTTTTTACTAGATAAAACTTGTTTGTTTATATCTTTTAAAGCCCCCATTTGCATTACTATCTTTTTTGCACTACTAGCTACAAATCTAAAATACTACTAGCTATAAATATAAAATTAACAGTGTACGGATCGAGGCTAAAAGGTGTCAAAACGTGCCTTGTGTGTGAAAGTAAAACAATGTAGGCCAATGAAGAAAGAAGATTCATTAAAAGAAGAGAGAAAAAAAAATAATTATGTGGCAAATCATAAAAAAAATAATTATAATTAGTATAAAGAAATTAAAAACTGTTTTAACTAAGTTAAAAACAGTTATAAATATGATAGTTGAATTGGTGAAACAAATATTAAATTTTGTATTAAAAAATCGATGCTTTATTCTATTTAAAACATTCTCTCTTTTATATTTGTTAGTGCTAAAAACAGCAAACATGATTCTGAATGGCTTAAAGGGGTTGATTAAATTTATTTTTTTCCTTTGGCCCCTTCATGATTGATTGTTCGATTCTTTTTCTTCTATCTTCTCTCTTCTAGCTGTAGGGTAGATCAAAGAGCTGGTAGAACAGCTAACTCAAGCTTCTATATTATATGGCAGAGGCTGCTCTTTGTAGTAAAGTATGGTGGCAGGGTCAAGCTGAGGATTCTAATGCTCTACTATTTATCTCAGGAGGGCTTTGTAATGGAGGGCGTAAAGTTGTTTTTGCCTGCTTTACTAGTTTCCATAAATGGGTCGATAATGATGCTGTCGACGATGCCTAGGCTACGTGCTGCCTTTACTTCTCTGAAAGGACCAAAATTTTCAGATATGAATCAAGGTCTAGATTTTATGGGGCAAGAAGGGGTTGCAGCGCAACGACCGGTTCCACTAGAACCAGAATAGAACCTAGAACTAGGTATAATGGAACAGCCACACCCAGTGGAACCAGCAGCTGCGGATTAAATGCGTGTCATTGAACGGAAGCTCAAATTCTTATCTGGGCAAATCAAGACAAAATATATGGAAGAGCCGCTTTTTTCAAAGTAGCAGGCTGGTTGGCTTTGCCACCTGCTCCGTGTCCGGACCTGTTGGTCGAGATAAATTCTCTAAAAAATTTGTCTACTAAAGTAGCAATCAACGAATATCATCTTGTGATAAATTTCGAAGTTCTTGAAAAAAAGGGTGGAGCAAATAGCAGTGAAAATATAGAATATTGAGCAGCCACTATAAAATACACAGCAATTGGTAATACACCCGACTACTCAAGATCAGAAGAATGGAAGAATCAGCCCGTCGGTTTGAGAATAGAGAAACTCAGCCTTGATTTTGATAATAGTAAATTGCAGACTGCGATGCGCCACTCGGAAAATGGTGGTCTTGAAACTGATCGCAGATTGTTGGATTATCTTAACTACCACCTCGCCCTTCTAGAAAATAGAATTGATCTAGATCGAGATCAAGACGGCATACCGACACTAAGAAACTACCCTGGGGCGATCAAGGAGGGCCAACGTCTCTCTTTAGACCAGTGGTGGTATTATAGAAAATGCCACCTAACTCAGGCCATTGGTGAAGGAAACTGATATCTTTTTTGTGCAGGTGGCCCCCGCCCTTTTTAAGGCACCTAAAATTGGGTGGCGCTTGTGATAGATGGTGGGGTACTTTTTTTTTCAATCACCTCTTGTTCTGCCTTGCACCCTTTTACTTGTTTTTTTATGGTTGAGTTCTTTTTTTAATGAAAGTATAATATAGGGGGGCGCTATCTTGTTGCTTGTTATTTTTATTCTTTTACTAAGGTAGAGAATTCTCTGTTTTAGTAGCTACTACTACTATTTAAATGGAGTAGATATGGTTTGATCTTTTTTGGTTATGTTGATTTATTATTGGGCACCATTATCAATATATTTTAAAACTATTAAAATTTTATTATTTTCTGCCCTATATTTCTCCGTTGTGGTAAAGGCAGGAGTCTTGTTGTGTATGGACTACAAGTAAACTTAAATAAGTATTAAAAGAAAGAAAAACCAGAGTAAATTTTGGCAAATCTAGCTGTGCCCTTCTTTTACTGACTCTGCCAAAGGCAACCGTCTTCAGTGATTCTTTATTAATTACTGACAAGTCATGCTTTTATTTTTGATGGCTACTAATTCTTAAGTTTAATTTAAATAAATAATGGAATAATATAGTATTAATAGATGGATTTAATAAGTAATTTAGGGGTATCTACCATTCTTTTCCTTTTTGGGATATGGGGTATTTTTTTGAATAGAAAAAATATTATAATAATATTAATGTCGATTGAATTAATGATTTTAGCTGTAAATTTAAATTTACTGTTTTTCTCCGTTTATATCGATGATTTACTAGGACAGCTGTTTGCCCTTCTAGTTTTGACCGTGGCGGCTGCAGAGTCAGCGATAGGACTAGCACTATTGGTAGTTTACTATCGCGTTCGTGGTACGATATCTGTAGAATTCATTAATCTTGTCAAAGGGTAATGGCAATCAACACAGATCTATTTTTTCCCATTTTATTTAAGGTTTCATTGCTTGAATCCTTTCTTGACCGGCCAAGAAAAAATTTAGGCAGTGAAAAGCTTTCTGCTAACCCTTTCTCCTTCTTGTTTTTGTCTTAGGAAAAAGAATACAATCAATTAACCAGGGGAGTTGTGGTTTATATACAACAAGACTTCTGGTTTTGACGCAACAAGACTTCTGCTTGATAGATAGAATAGATAGAAAGACTTGCCCTTTATATGGAAGCAGGCTTGCCCTTGATAGGCAAGGAGACTTATCCTTTCTATGCAAAGACTTTTCTGGAAAACATAACAGAGAAAAGTCCCCACCCTTCTGTATAAAAGACAAGGACTTTCTTCGATGGGACACGAAATAAGAATGCAAAGATGCATCTATTTAGATTAAAATGGAAGAATGGGATAAAAATAATATATTTTTGCTGACAAAAAACAGCATTCTAAGAAAATACGCCATTTCTCCGCTCTTTAATCTTGTAACAAATAAAAAAAATGATTAATTATAGAATATATATTAAAGGAAAATCTTTTAATCCTGCTTTCTTGGATAAATCAAAAAACAAGGTATTCCAACTATGTTCCGTGCTAGGAATAAAACAAGTTAATTATTTACGTTGGCCTGTGCATCGTAAAAAAATTACTATTTTAAGGTCTCCTCACATTGACAAAAAATCTCGCGAACAATTCGAGTGGAGGCGACACAAAATGGTAGTCAAAACGATCTCAAATAACTCCACCATTACATATTTACTTTTTTTTTTATTAAAAGATGCGGAATTTCCGGGGGTAGAACTTAAAATATCAGTAAAATTTTCAACTTTTTTACAATATTAAAAAGTATTTGCTGTGATCAAATAGCTGTGCTGGTGTGTTGCTTTGCTGCTTTGCTGCAACCCATAAATGGAAGCAAGATTCATTTATATTGTGGTAGAAAAAGGGTCTGTCTTGATGGAAAGGGTTGAAATGCCTTTGCTTCCATTTTAGTAGTAAAATACCACCTTTTTTTTTGGTAGAGAGTTAGTAAAATATCATTTGATTCTACTTGAATTTTACTACTTTCATAGTAAAATTTAAGTGGAAGGAAACGCAGAGGCGCTTAGAAGGTAGCCAACAATGACAAGAAAGATTTTAAATTTTTACTCTGCAAAGGTGCTTGTCTCTAAAACAGAGGCGTGTTGGACCATTCATTACTTTGCTTAAAGTGGGTGGCCCGTAGTTTTTTCCATCTATCACCTGATATTTTACTAGTTTTCTATTAAAATAGAAAGGTTTATTTAAAGATTTGAAAAGGAATACCATTTTTCTCACAACATTATTTTTTTATTTACAACAGAAAAAAAAATTATAGATTAAAACATTTCAGATTGAAATTTCAACGATTTTAATCTACTATATAAAATAAAAATAAAAATTAAATATATCATTTTTAAAAGCGAATTATCATGGGACAAAAAGTTAATCCAATATCAGTTAGATTGGAACAAACGAATAGGCATTTTGAGTCCTGTTGGTATAGTGATTACCAATACTCACACCTATTGAATCAGGATTTGAGAGTCAAACTATACATAAATAATATTTTAAAACAATTGGGATGTCCGGAAGGGCATATCTCTATGATTTATATGGCAAAAAAAATAAAAATATTATTTTGCTATTTAGATGCGCGCTCTTCGACATCTTTAAAATCTTCTCACTTATATTTAAAAGTGGTGAACAAAAATAATAAAAAAAAAGAAAACAAGAGAAAGCGACATTTTTTTAAAAGTCGGTTGGCGGCAAGATACTTGCTTGGTTTTGTTGGAAAACAAAGAAATAATAAAAAAATTGTTTCCAGTGCAGAGAAGCAAGTATCTTTAAAGTATCACGGCACCATTCCTTGCATAGAAAACAGAAGCCTGTTCGACCTTTGCTTGCCCAGCACAGCAGAGCAACTAAACAGTCATTCCGTTAAAAAGACAACCTTCTTTGACCCTTCCACGCGTCAAGTCTTTGGAAAGCAAGCCTTTGCGTCTCCTTCCATGATGAAAAAAAAAGATAAAGATTTTTCTGTTGTGGTTTCAAAGAAAGAAAGCCCTATGTCTGCAAAGAAAAAGGTGTTATCATGGACACAACATCTAAACCAGAAAAATTATAGAGACGCTGGTTTGCAAAATATTAAATACAAAAAAAAATATTTAGAAATAGATGACGCCATATTACCAAGTCAATGTGCTCCATATTCCCCGCTAGTCATAAGAAAAAACCCCTTTAGAATACTTTTGGCTTTTTATAAGAAAAAAAAAAAGAAAAAGAAAAAAAGAGTCTCTGACTCATTTTCTATGATATCAAATAAAGGAGGCAAGGCAGAAATGCGACGCCGTTCCTTGAAAAAAAAAAAACGAGTCATTAAACTGGTTGACAAAGGGGCTGACCGGCAAGTATCCTTTTGGAAATATTTAACGAACCTCTCGGCCTCAAGTCTAGGTAAAAATTATAATCCTTGTGTTAAAAAGAGAACCCTTCTTGACCCTTTTTCTGCTATATGGAGTTACCTTGTTTTCAATCATAAAATCTTTTTTAACAAAGTTATACAAAGAAACAAAGGATTTCAGATTTGGCATAAATCATTATTTACTCGCTATTTCTTACTTTTTGTTTACAAAAAAAGATGTCAATTCTTTGCATCCCCCATACATTATTATGGCGGCAGCCAAAAAGGCGGCACTCCCATTGATCGACAAGGTAAGCAGACGCAGGATAAATTGAGTTTTTCTCAACTTGGCACTAACTGCGATGCAATGAATGGTGTTAAAAAAGAAAAGACAAACAGTATAGAAAAGATCTCTATTCCAACCAATGCTTTTTCTTTGAATATCAAAAGTTCAAAAAAAATGGATCTTAGCAGAGATGCCAATTGGATCCAAGTAGGTAACGAAAATGTCAATTCGAATTTATTAAAATATCATATGGCTCTAGAAAGCATAAATAGAATCGAGTGGTTTCAAGGCAGAGGCATGGCTTTCTTGTGGTTTGTTTTTAATTCTGTTCATCCAACGCAAAGAATTTTTAACACAGGATCAGTGATGGCAGAGCAGAGTAGAAAGATTTTTTTTTCACAAAGGAAAGAAGGGTTGAAATCTTTACTGTCCGCTCTACGAAGAAGAAAGGAGAATATCAAGTTATACACTTTTCCATATCAAATTACACCAAGTCAAAAAATCATTGTAAATAACCTAGAAAATGATCGACTATTTAATAAAGTTAAACTGGGTGAAAAAAGAAAGGATAATTTACCTATTTCTCTTTCTTTGCTTCCATTTAAATATGGCAGTAGTGGAGTAAGGTCAAAAATAAAGCAAGAGGATGAGAAAAAAAAGGCAAAAACAAAAATTGTCACTGATCCTTTGATACCATCCCAGAAAAGAAAGCCAGGCTCCTTGTTTCTAAAACAGAGGCCTGTTCGACCAAGGAGGATTGTGTCTAAAATAGAAGGGGTAAATTTTAATAAAAAAACAGAAAATTATTTAAGACCAAGTAAAAAGGACATATCATTAAAAATGGTCAGAAAGCCTTTATATCCTCGCACAGTAAAATCTAAAGGTTTTTTGTCTTACATTGAATATATTTTATCAAGCCAAGTAGAAAGTAATGTTAGACTTTTTTCATGGAAAACCAAAGATGAAAAAAAAAGTGCTCTTTTTATAGTTGAACAAATCGTTTATTTTTTACAAAAAAGAGTGCCTTTCCATCGCATAAAACAGCAGATCTGGCGACAGTTAAAATTAAAATCTATACAAGGCATCCGTATTACTTATTCAGGTCGGCTTGGAGGTCGCTCTAAGAAAGCACAACGTTCGCGACGAAAAACTTTTCAATGGGGTCAAGCATCATCTCATGTTTTTGAATCTAAGATGTCCTTTGCCTCCCAATATGCATTGACTATTTTTGGAAAAATTGGAATTAAAGTTTGGGTTTGCTATAAATAGGGATAATGCGTTGCCGTCTTTGAAGCAGGGAATGTTTATGCTATTTTGTGGTGTCCATCCATATAGAAATCAAAGTAATAAAATATCACCTGTTTCTTTTTTTTTTAAGAACGCGCTTTATGTGTTGCTTGCCTTGTCAAAAAGGCAATTACTTGTGTGTTATCTTGTTACTCGACCCCATGTTTTGATACAAAAAGAAGACCAAGTAAGCCTCCTTGTGTTTTAACAGAAAACCTTTACCCTGTGTTATCTTGTTGCCTCATTGTTCCATCATTGGAAAACCTATTAACAGACAAGAAAGTAGCTTGACTAGTAAAAATAGTAGAAATTTATCCAAAAAAATAGTCATCCAGCTAATTACCTTCTTTGTAAATGTAACTACCATTTTAAGAGTCAACTCCTTGTCTATAAAACACAACCTTCTTTGACCCTTAACTCTAGGCCCAATTTGCAGGGGACCTACCTTGAGAGCCCTACTTTAAGTGCACCTACTTTGAGATCAAAAGTAACCATTGTTTTTAAATAAATAACAAACATCAAATCTTTTTTTCATTGCAAAGGCCAAGTATCAGTACAAAATAAAGCCTTGTTGACATGTTAATTTACGGTACCAACCTAATCATTTATACTGTATTAAGAAAGTAGTCATAAATAGTCCATAATATCTATTATCATCGATGACTATTAGAAAAAAAGACTTGAGGTATTGTCTGTAATGGGACGTCATGGAACGTCATGCAACGTGATTTGTTTGACAAATTCAACATTGGCTGCCTTGATTGTAAAAGTTTAAAGGCTCATTTGTAGAAAGCACAAGGCCGCCTGCTTGCTTGCTGTTTTTAAACAAGCAGCAAGCAAGCAGGCGGAATAATGACCAAAAGAAAATAAAAAAACGACGATCAGTTTCATCGGCAGGCAACTTGATAGATAAAAAAAAATAAAGATCGGTGAAAAAATTACATTTTATTTTGTAAAAGAAATCACGAACAAATGGCCAAATAAAAATTAGAAACCTTGACGGAATCCAATCTACTACTATTAGATCACCTTTTTAAAAAATGAAAACCAATGAATAACCTTACACAAAAAGATAAGCATCGTCGTATCTTGCATCAAAAACAAGAATTGATACGACTGCAGTATAAATCTCTAATTGAAAATAGATCATTGCCCGCCAAATTGAGAGTCCAGTATATCAAAAAACTTAATCAATTACCGCGCGACAGTTCGCTTGTTCGGATTAGAAACAGATGCATACTAACTGGTCGTGCGCGGGCTGTCTATAAGTTTTGTAAACTTTCTCGTTTATGCTTGCGTGAGTTGGCTGCTCAAGGTAAGTTGGCAGGTATAAGCAAATCTAGTTGGTAATTTATACCTTTTCGATTTTCACCTGCTCAAACCAGATTAATCGTTGGCAAGAGAAAAAGGATCCATTTTATATTAATTTCTATCTACTTGAGCATGGAGCCTTGGTACTTGTAGTTTGAAGAAAGCAACAACCCATCAAAGAGGTTATATTTTATTTCTTGTGGGCTTAAACGCAAGTAAAAATAATTTTAAGATTTTAACCATCTCTTTTTACTGAGGTGATATTTTTTACTAAAATATCACAAGCGCGCTCAATTAGTTGCGCTCTGTTGGAGAGCGTTGCAGGCTGCATTGCAAAGCCCGTTGTAATGCAGCTGATCAAGGTTGTAAAGGTAATTCTGGCATGGATCACAGGTCAGTAACTAAATTGATGCCTAAAAGAAATGCTTTTTTTTGTGTATAAAGGCAAGAATGTAGAGATTCCTTCTCTTAAGACCAGAAGTTTCGTTGTGTATAAAATAAAGGCCCTTGTGACCGTTGCTTGCATAGCAAGCAGTCCTTGCCCTTTTCTAGGCAAGAATCGATGGATTCTTTATTAGAATACAGAATCTCTTCGACCTTGCCCTTTCTGGGCAAAGGCAAGCCTGCTTGCTTGGTGTGCAAGCAGCTCTCTTTTCCTTTGATGGGCCAAGAGAAGGCTGGTTGTGTCTACTAGATAAGTCCTTTCAACCTTGCTCTGATGGGCAATAATCCTTAAATTTTTTGTGTATAAACCACAACTCTTGTTGTGTATAAACAATAAGTCTCCTTTCTATTTACTGAAAATAAGATATTTTTGAAATTTATAGTCATTACCATTATTTACTTTGAAATTTCAAATAAAATAAAAATTGATGATACGTTCTACATCTTCACTACTGAATTCCAATGATTTACAACTTATTTTACAAGCTGAGCCATGACCAAGCATGCAAAAATAACTTTTTACCCTTCTAAAAACAGGGCAGCATCTCTAATATCTAAAAAGGGTGTTGACCGCAAATCTGTGCTCAACGTTTAGAAAGTATCTTACTCAAAGATGGGTTAAAAAGCATCCTAACTGCATGTTTTGAGCAACATCTATTAGATTAATGTCAAGCAATGACTTAGCTCCATATTGAAGAAAGTAGGGTTACCAAGCTTTTCAACTTTGGTGACAGAGATAGGTAAAAAAAATTAATAAACAAACTTTTCATTTAAATAAAAATTATGAACTTTTTAGTGTTGGGGTTGATGGCTAAAATTTTAGCCATTACTGTACCTTTATTATTGGCCGTGGCTTTTTTAACTTTAGCAGAACGAAAAGTGATGGCTTCCATGCAACGTAGAAGGGGGCCCAATGTAGTTGGAGTTTTTGGTCTTTTTCAACCCATAGCTGATGGTCTCAAATTAGCCATTAAAGAGCCAGTGCTGCCTAGTAGTGCCAATGTGGTAATTTTTTTGGTGGCCCCTGTTCTCACTTTTTTATTGAGTCAAGTTGCCTGGGCAGTTATACCTTTTGGAGAAGGTTTAGTGGTAGCTGATATCCATGTTGGCTTATTGTATATTTTCGCTATATCTTCTTTGGGCGTCTATGGTATTATCATTGCAGGTTGGTCTAGTAATTCTAAATATGGTTTTTTAGGTAGTTTGCGATCGGCAGCTCAAATGGTTTCCTATGAGGTCTCGATCGGTTTAATTCTGATAACCGTATTGCTGTGTGTAGGTTCTTTGAATTTGACAGAAATAGTAGTAGCTCAAAAAAAAATTTGGTATTGCATTCCCTTATTTCCTCTGCTGATTTTATTTTTCATTTCATGTTTAGCTGAAACCAATAGAGCACCATTTGATTTACCAGAGGCTGAGGCAGAATTAGTGGCTGGCTATAATGTAGAGTATTCTTCGATGGGATTTGCCCTTTTTTTTCTAGGAGAATATGCCAATATACTGGTAATGAGCAGTCTTTGTTCCCTTTTTTTTTTTGGTGGCTGGTTGCCCGTCGTTAATATCTTTTTTTTTCATTGGATACCTGGTGTTTTTTGGCTAGCTTTAAAAATTAATTTTTTTCTTTTTCTTTTTGTTTGGGTGCGAGCCGCCTTTCCTCGATATAGGTATGATCAATTAATGACGCTAGGATGGAAAGTCTTTTTACCGTCCTCATTGGCCTGGGTGATTTTGGTTTCTGGTACTTTAATTAGCTTTGACTGGCTTCCTTAGCGCCTCTAAAAATAAAATAAATATAGATTGGCATTGGATACTCCCTCTGCTTTCAAAGAAATAAAGAAAGCACAACCCTTTTTCCCTTCTGTTTTAGACGCAAGGCAGAAAGACTTGTGTCTAAAACAGAACGCTTTTTGACCAACGATGGGTGGGTAATTCTGGCTTGATGCTGTCGATTAGGCAAGAGATTGGATGATTTGTCTGGCTTGTTTGGGATTAGTTTGCTAATCAAATGAAATCCATGAAAGTATGAAAAGATGAAAAATCTATATTTTCCTGGAAGGGAAAAAAGAGAAAGATACTTGGTGTCTAAAACAGAAGTTTATTGGACCCTTTAACAGGTTAATTGAAGGTGACATTGTATTACTAATCTAGATGCATAGATTGAAAAAAAAATAAAAACAAATTATATACTAAAGTTACTAAAATGTCGTATCTTTCATGGACTTTGATCTTACCTTTAATAGGTACCTTTTTTTTATTATTTATTCCTCATTGGAATCATCATTTGATTCGGATGATTGCTTTCAACACATCATTGCTTACTTTTTTAATCTCTTTGCTGCTTTGGATTGAGTTTAATAAATCGACAGGAAAGCTTCAATTTATGTCAAAGCTGCCCTCCGTTCTGGATTCCTATGCAGGGTTTGAGTATGATCAGTATGGAACCTTAAATTTTATAGTGGGAATTGACGGGATATCTCTTTTTTTCATTCTATTGACAACCTTTTTAATACCAGTCTGTATTTTGGTGGGATGGACCAGCATTCAAACGTCAGTAAAAGAGTATTGCATTGCTTTTTTATTGTTGGAAACACTAATGATTGCTGCCTTCTGCGTGTTGGATTTGCTTTTTTTTTACATCTTCTTTGAAAGCGTGCTAATACCTATGTTTTTAATTATAGGAGTGTGGGGATCGCGAGAAAGAAAAGTCAGAGCAGCGTATCAATTATTTTTATACACATTGATCGGCTCCCTGTTAATGCTATTAGCTATTTTATTAATCTATTGTCAGACGGGAACAACTAATTTAGAAATACTCTACGCAGCTGAGTTAAGTGAAAGTCGACAGCTTTTGCTATGGTTAGCATTCTTTGCTAGCTTTGCTGTTAAGGTTCCAATGATGCCGGTTCATATTTGGTTACCAGAAGCTCATGTGGAAGCACCCACGGCAGGTTCAGTTATTTTGGCAGGAATTCTTTTAAAACTAGGTACTTACGGCCTTTTAAGATTTTCTATTCCATTATTTCCTTATGCCTCCATATACTTTACTCCATTAGTTCAAACATTGAGTATTATAGCCATTATTTATAGTTCGCTAACTACGCTTCGTCAAGTAGATTTGAAAAAAATTATTGCCTATTCTTCGGTGGCACACATGAATTTTGTTACTTTAGGTCTATTTAGCTTAAATGCTCAAGGCATTGAAGGAGCAGTTATGCTAATGTTAGCCCATGGCTTAGTATCACCAGCTCTGTTTTTATTAGTTGGATTTTTATACGATCGACATAAAACTCGTTTGCTGCGCTACTATGGAGGGTTGGCTCGAGTCATGCCACTTTTCGCATTAATCTTTTTATTTTTTACTATGGCTAACATTAGTTTGCCAGGAACCGCCAATTTTGTAGGCGAGTTCTTGGTATTGACGGGAGCTTTTCGCAGTAATACCTTCGTGACAACAATGGCCGCATCGGGCATGGTTTTGGGAGCTGCCTATGGGCTTTGGTTGTGTAACCGACTTTTGTATGGTTTGTCAAAACCTTACTATCTGCCATCCTTCAGTGATTTATCTCGACGGGAATTACACCTTCTTTTACCTTTCATCCTTTCTGTATTGATGGTCGGGGTTGCCCCAGAGCCTTTATTAGATATATTACGTTCGTCGGTCGCTAATTTGCTGCAGCAAACCATTCTGTATTAATATCTAGGGCTGTATTACTTACCATTCACAAACAATGTAATTCTCTAAAAAAGAGCTGCCTTGCTTGCCTTGCTTGCCTTGCTTGCCTTGCTTGCCTTGCTTGCCTTGCTTGCCTTGCTTGCCTTGCTTGCCTTGCTTGCCTTGCTTGCCTTGCTTGCCTTGCTTGCCTTGCTTGCCTTGCTT
>JAABUV010000170.1_pt1 | contig 95346 bp, 2 predicted proteins | sample 5559971 | NCBI WGS metagenome assembly JAABUV01 (sample SAMN10711881, study PRJNA513362) | rock metagenome | isolation source: Antarctica rocks | place: Antarctica: Victoria Land, Knobhead nord | collected 2015-12-19 | reverse complement strand
AGAAATTAATAGGATAAGATATTTATAATTATATATAAGAATACTTAACCTATTAATTAATAAAGCCGCGTAGATATACTATTTATAATATACTATTACTATTACTAATACTTATAAGACCTTTTTAGGAAATTATAATAGATTTTATTATAGATCTCCCTTTAAGTAAATAGAAGGGTGGCGTTTATAATATAATCTTAGTAGTTATAAACTATTATATTAAGGTAGCTAGGTATTTACTTATTATAAAGATAGTTAATACTATTAGTATTATTAACCTATTATATTATAATATCTTTTTAAGGTTTAATTAGTTAGAAGGTATTATTAGTAATTAAGGGATAGTATTTATAAGTAGCTTCTAGGTAGCTATATATTATTATACTAATATAAAAAGAAAGCTTAATACTACTTTCTACCCTTAAATAAATAGTTAAATAGAGAGATAGAATAGTACGCTTAAGTAGTATCTATACTACTATTCTACCTAGAGATAAGATAACTAGGTAGAGTTACTTTATCTAGTAGAGTTTATATATAATTATATAAAGTATACTAGTACTAGGTTACCTCTATATAAGGCGCTTTATAACTACTTATCTAAGCTAGATATAAAGCTTTTAAAGCTACTATTAGGAGAAGTCTTATTAATATAAGAAAGGGTTAAATTACTTTATAAATAAAGGGAAGGTTTAGAGTAGTACTTATATTAAGTATAAGTTATATAAGTAGAGTATATAAATAAATAATAAAAGTAAAGATAATATAATATAAGTAATTATATCTTATTAAATATAAAGTATATTAGATTAATATAAATAATTAAGAAACTATTATAATATTATCTAGGGCCTTTTAAGGTCTTTAATTATATTAGTAGTTAGGCGTATAAGTTATAGCTACTTAATACCTTTTATATATATAATATCTTTTATATCTTACTTATAAAGCTATATTAGGGTAATAATAAGAGTATTATAAAAGTTATATAAGTAGAGCTTATAAATAATAAAGATAAATAGGAAGTTAAAGCTATTCTTAATTATAAAATCTCTTATAATAAACCTTAGTATTTAGTAAAGTAGAAGGGTTAGTCTTATAATTATAATTAATAGCTATATAAGTAGGACTTAGTTAATATACTAGATATATTAGAAAGATTTAAGTAGGATTACTCTAGAGTATAAAGTTTATATTATATAAGAGGGGAAACGATTTCTATTATTAAAAAAAAAAAGATACCTAATATAGCTAGACTACTAAAGGCGTTATAAGAGAGGGCTACTATATTATACTAGTAGTAGTACTAGGCCTATTACTATTACTACTACTAGTAATAGGAGTATCCTCCTTATTATCCTCTTCTTTATCCTTTATAATAGGAGGGAGGCGCTCTTATAATATATTAGTAAGGCTTTAAAAGTACTTTAAAAGGGGAGATAAAGTAATATATATATACTAATAAAGAATATTAAGAATACCTTCTAGGGTATTTATAATATAGATAGTAATAGCTAAGTTAACCTTAATAGGAGCTATAATAGTAGTAGGGGTAGAGGAGGCGTAGTAAAGGTAGTAATAATACTATTAAATAAGCCTATTAAAGGTTTACTAGAATCTAGTAAATTAAGGGAGGTTAGAGCCGGCGTTTAAAGTAGTTATAATATCTAAAGACTAAAGAAGGCGCGTATAAGCGCGGTAAGTATAAGTAGAGATCTCTTATTAATATTTAATATTAAGATCTTTATAATGTTTATACCTTATTAACCTAGGGGAGGCGCGCGTATAAGTTATCCTACTAAAAAAGTAAATAAAGCTTTAATTAAAAATATTAGACTTATAACTCTTTAGATTAGAATATAATATAATATAGGTATATTATATAAGATAATATAAGAATAAGCTAGGATTAGCTTAATAGGGGAGGTTATATACTATTATAAGTAGAGGGGGTAATAGTAGTCTTCTTTTAATTAGTAGTAAGGGTAAGTTTATTACTAAGGATTACTTATAAAATAATTACTAGAAGTATAAAGAGGTATAATAAGGCGTAGAGGGGGTAATAATATAAATAAGACTTAAAAAAGACTTAATATAATTAATAAAAAATAAAGATATTATAACTAGAAGAATAATATTAAAGTTATATAAAGAAGGTACGCCTTAAGTACTTAGTAAACCCTTAATAATAATAACTTCCTATTTACTTTAAAATACTAAGACTTCTAGCTACTTTTATAATAAATTAATAAAGGATAATAGGAAGTATAATAGGAATATATTATAATATAAGGATTATATATAAGAGTAGTATTTATAATTATTATAATTTAATAAAACTATAAATTCCTTAAGGCTTAACTTAGAGGGCCTTATAGTTAATTATATTATTACGCTCTTATTAAAGGTATATTCTATTATTAAGGGAGTATCTTTTATAAATTATAACCTTTTATACTCTTAAAGCCTAAGAGCCTAGATAGGGAGATAATTATAAGGATTAATTAGGAATATAATACTACTATTAATATAGCGTTTATAGTATATAATAGTACTACGCTACCCCTTTACCTATAGTATATAAAGGAGGGAATTCCCCCTAAAGGGAAGGGTAGTAATTAGTCTTATAATTAATAAGAATAGAGAGTTCTATATATATATATACACGTACCGTTTATAGTACTTAATAGCCACGTTATTACGTAGTACCCTTATAATATAAAAGATAAGGACTAGGGGTTTAACTCCTCTAACCTAAGATGGTTTATAGTTTACTAGTCTATAAAATACCTAGATATATTTATACTACTATTATAAAAAGAAAAGCTAGGGCTATTTCTCTCTCTTAAGTTATTATTATAAATAATTCTATATATCCCTTATAAGTTACTATTATAGATAATTCCTTATTACCCTTATAAGTTATAGAAATTAAGGAGCTTAAGCTAGTAAGGTTTAAGATATACCTAAAATTAATCCTTAAAAAAGATACTCTAGAAAATATAACTAAGGAGTAGTCCTATATATAGGATCTAAGTTATAATTAACTTCCTTTTAAAGTATAAAGGTTTAAATAAGAATATCTTATATAAATACTCTTACTTAGTTATCTTATTAGGGTTTATTTAGTATTAATTAAGGTAATTATAAGTTATAATAAGTTACCTAAGATATATTAATATATAATTAATATCTAAAATCTTTACTAGTAGTAAAGTATAAAGTAAGAGATCTAAGACTTTTATAATAGAGGTTTTAATAGCCTTAATATTAATATTATATTTAGATTTTATACTTAGCTTATAGATAATACTTTTATAATAACTTTAATAACTTAATAATAGCTTATTTACCCTAGTAGTTATATTATAACTCCTACTCCTAGTAATCCTATAAAAGCTCTTTTATAAGAGCGTAAAATTAGGAATACAAGCCCTACTAAGAAGCTATATAAAGAGATATAGAAATATAGAAATATACTAATAAAAGGTATTTAAATAATATAATACCTAAAGTATTCTATTAGATTAATAATAATTTAAACTATATCTTCTTTATAATAAAATAGGTAATACTCTAGGCTAGTACTATATTATAAGATAATATAAGAAGGATTATAAAGTAGACCCCTTTAATTATACTTATAAGAGATATAAGGGTATATATAAAAAAGTAGATAAATGTTATATATATAGCTAGTATTTACCTTAGCTAGCTTACAGAGAGTAGAAGCCTTCCGCTAGGCTACTTTATACCTAGAAGAGGCTTCGCCTCTCTAATAATTAATTATATAATTATAATTAGTCTATTAGGTATTTAATACCTTAATAATAGTAGTAATACCTTTATTTACACTAATATCTTCTATAAATACTATCTAACTATTTAAGAAGAACTAAACGCCGTCTCTATAGTACTAGTATTAAGTCCTCCTAGCCTAGGAAAGACTTCCCTAAATACTATATATTAATAATAATATACCTTACTATTAAGGACCTTAATAGTATACTAGAGGCCTTATATAAATATTATAGTAAGGCTATTATAGTAGACTTCTCGTCTATAGAAGCCTTTATTAATAAGTATTTATTCTCTATACCCTAGAGAGTTAGTACTAAGATAGAGAATTTCTGCTAAGGCCCTAATAAATTTACTACTCTTTTTTAATACTTCTCTATATTCCGTTATTATAGCTCCCTAAACTTCTTAGGAAGTAGTAGAACTTGCTTTTTAGTTAGATAAATTTATATAGACTAGATATATCTTTATATCTTTAATTAATAACGCCGCTCGCTATATTATCTCTTCTATTATAAAGGATACCCTTAGACCTGCTAGATTAGGCTAAGAAGCCTCTTCCTCCGCTAGATAAGGAGGTACCCGTTTTAGATCCACGTCCTTAGAAGTAGTTAGCCTCCTTAGGGCTACTATATAGTCTTAGCCTTAAGACTAGGCAATCATAAACCTACTATTTATAAGGCTATCTCACGCTTTAATAAGGGAATAGAAGCCTCTTATAAGCTCCTTAATAGTCCTCCCTTACTAAGTGAATTATAGACTACCTCGTCTCTTAATAGTACTACTACTACTAGGTAAATATCAGCTAAAGAGGCTATTTATAAATAACTAATTAGCCCTAAACCTAATCCTTCCGGCTATTAATAATTATTTAGTAGTATAGTAACCTTCGCTATTAACCCTACTATATAAGTAACTATTAATACTACTATAGCTTAATATATTCGGGAGAACCCTACTATACCTAGCCTACTAGGCCCTCCTAGACTAGCTAGTTAGCCTAGTTAGCCTAGTTAACCTAGCTAACTAGGTAAAGTAGGTATATTAACTAGAGTTAACGGCGGCGATAATTATTTCTAATAGAACCCTAGGGACTTAGGATTCTTTAATCCTATATATAATAGTAAATCTATTAGTACTAGTTTAACTATTAAGTATACTAGAAAGGATACTTACTTTTAGGATATTTATATATTTACTAATCAAGCTAAGTAAATATACTTACTTAAGGATCCTACTACTATTAGGAATAACCTTTAACTAAGCCTTTATAGATAAGTACTTAAATAGTATAATAGTAAGCTCTCTAAGATAGAATAAAAGATAGTAACCTTTAGTAATAGCGTTAATAAATAGGTATAACTACTACTAAAAAGGTTCTAATAGCTATTAAATATCTCTATTAATAGTATACTATATAAGAAGTTTATTATAAAGGATGCCGCTAGCTATTATAAGCTATAGGAGTTTAGTACTAAGATACTACGCTTTATAAAAGACGCTAGGTTAAAAGATATAAAGATTTAACTTAATATTATATATAATGCTATTAATTTTAAACTTCGCCGTAATATTCGCCGTCCTATTAACCAGACCTCTATTAATAACTTCTTATTAGAACTTAAGGATAGGAAGTATAAATAGTAGGTTTATATAAGTAGGTAGAGAGCTTCTACTAGTACTCTAAGTAATAGGTTATAATAATATCCTAGTTACGAATATAGGCCTATCAGGTAATATAGTTAGTACGGTTTTTCTAATAATAGAGCAGGGTACTAGCTATTTTAGTAGGGTAACTAGTCTTATAGTAATACTCGCCCCCTATTCTTACCCTTTTAAAATAACTAGGCTTATTAAATAAATTAATAGCCTTATTAAAGCTAGTAGTTTCATTAAAATACCCCTTAAATCTTGCCTCTAGTATAAAGGCTTTAAATTATAGCTGGCCTAGTAAACGCGTTAGATTCTATATAGTAACCTAATTAACCTTAGCTCTAATAATTATTATAGCTTATAAGGCTAGGTTAAGGGAATTATTAGCTAGGTAGTCGATTATAGGATAATTATATGCCACGCTTTTTATTATAATAAGTATACTAGGCTATTATAGAGGATATAGTAGAAGACTTTACTAACAGCGATCCTAATAGTTATTAGGAGTATTATATTATAATATAGGGCGACGCTTACAGCGTTAAATAACTAGACCTACTATAAGATTAGCATAACTTATTCTATACGAGCGAGTCTTTAGGAATAAATAAGGACCTTATTAACTATAGTTAATAAGGACCTAAGGTAAACTTTATAGATTAGCAAGATATAAATATTTATACCTACTCCTCTTATACCTCTATATTCTTATTAAGAAATAAGTTATTTAGTTATCTATAAAAGTAATATTAGATAGTATAGAAGCCTTCTATAGCCGTATCCGCCCCCGTAATAGCTGAGAAGATAATTATAGCCTATCTTATAACACCTATTCATTAATTAGTATTAGTAGAATTAACCATTCTTCTAGACTAATTAAAAGCCCTAGGATATAGCTTTAGGGGATAGAAATACGCTACCGTCAACGTGGTATAGTCTAAGGCTAGTAGGTAGATTAAAGTCTACCTCGATAGCGGCTATTCCATTATACTAATTAACCGAACCTATCTTATAAGGGTACTACTAAATATTAAAATTAAAAAGATAGTATCCCTAATACTAGTACGAGGTATTAGTAATAAAATTATAATAACTAATAAGTATACTCTAGTTAAAATATTTATTAACGGAACTATTAGTAAGAGACTAGTAACTACCTTAATAATTATAGAAGTTTATATTATAGAGGATCTAAAGGCTAACCTACTTATTAGTAACGATATCCTAGTACTATAAAAGGCGATCCTAGATTTCGGTAAGTAAATAGTAATATTAGGTTCTTATTAAGACCTTATATTACTAGTTAGAGTCTATATATAGTTATTACCTAATATTAAATATACTATCAAGACTAAGGCGTCTATTATTATTCTACTATATTTAACTATACGGGTACCCGTAGTCTATAAAGGAGATATCCTAGCTGATAGGGACTTTTTATTTGAATTAGAATATACTTAAAACTTCAGCTTTAAAGGAGGCGTCTTCGCGTATATTACTAATTTATCTATATTAGAAGTCTATATATTTAATACTTCACCTATATTTATATAGCTACCTTAAAAGGTATAGCTTAGGTTGCTTATTAAGTATAATTAAGACGGCGCTTATCTTACTATACTAATAGACGCCTATAAGGCCGCTAGTAATATAAGCTTATAAAAGACTATTATAAAAGGCTTCGCGGTCCTAGTAGTAGTAGTATATATTAGTATAATATAGCCTTCTATAATAAGGACCTTAATTATAATAGTTAACCCCGCTCTCAAATATATACTACCTAATAGTATTATAGTCTATAGACTACCTAGAGTAGTATAGAAAATTACTAAAGTAGTAGTTAAGTTCCCTAAAATCTAGACTAATTAAGGTATAATAGTAGATATCCCGGAAAGTAAATAGATATTAATACTACTAAAGCCTAATATAGACCTTAAGCCCTTATATATATATCCAGTTAGTTAGAAAGATAAAGACTTAATTAACGAGACGTTTAAGAAGTTATATTCCTAAGGGAAAATATTATAGTTAAACTAACTAATACCTTTTAGCTACCTAGTTTTTATAGTCTAGCGGGATACGCTAGAAGGATATAAGGGCTATATAATAGTAGATATACGCGGCCTAAATAAAATTACTTAATTAGATAGTTACCCCCTACCTTTATAATTAGAACTTACCTCCGCGGTAGCTAGGTTCCTCTTTATATCTACTATAAATAGTACTAGTTAATTTTATTAGTTTAGTATATAGAAACGGGATAGATATAAACTCACTATTATTTTATATTAGGGATAGGAGTAGTACTACATTACCCTAATAGGCTATAAGGGCTTACTACCCTATATTTAGAGATAGACTAATAAGCTCCTCTATCCTTTTAGGAAGTTTATAAGAGCTTATATAGATAATATAATTACTTTCTTAAAAACCTTACTAGAGTACCTTATATACCTACGAGCGCTTTTTAGCCTCTATTAAAGCTATTAAATTAGTCTTAATCTAAAGAAAATATTCCTTAGCTATCCGTCTATTACCTTACTAGGCTAAAAGGTAGATTCCCTCGGCCTATCTATATTAGAGGAGAAACTTAAAGTAATTAATACCTTACTATTCCTATTTTTACTATAGGACCTTAAGATTTTCCTAGGACTTATAAGCTAGTTATATTTATCTATCCTAAGATACGCTTAGCGTGTAGATCTACTATAAAAATATAAAATTAACCTTACTAGCTTACTTCCTAAGGGTATTAAAGGCTTCACGAGAAAAATTTAGTTTATATAAGTAGTATATAATCCTACTAATAATAAGAAGAACGCTTTTATAGACTTAAAGTCTACTTTTAATAGTCCTACCTTTCTTATCTATTTTAATAAAATAAGGATCTTATTTATAGATCTAGATACTTCTAAAAAGTAGGGATTTATAGTAATAATCTATTACATTAAGGATAATATAATAGAAGGCTTTCCTAGGACCTTAATTTAACTAATAATATTCCTTAGTAAGATACTTAACTAGGCCGAATAGAACTACTAGCTAACTAAACTAGAAGTAGCTAGTATTATATAGGTTATAAGAAGAACTCGCTACCTTATTAAATTATCCTAGAGACTACTAACGATTATCTATACTAATTATTTAGTAGCGGTACCTATCTTATAATAAACTAGTCTTACTACTTCCTTAATAGATAAACTTAATTTATAGCTAATCCGCGCCTTATTATATCTATTATAATTTAACCTTATAATAAAGTATAAATTAGGGAAATCTAATATTATCCTAGATACGCTATCTAGGCTTTAAGGGGACGGGAAGAACTCTATTAATACTATTAGAATACTAGATACCTTATATACTAAAGACTTTGGTAATAAGGGCCTTATTAATTATAGTTAATAAGAGGCTATTATACTTAATACCTTATACGTAGCTACCTTTATAGAGGCTTACCTACGGTATAATAATTCACTAAGTCTTATTTATTACATTATACTTATTAAGATATCAGAGGAGTTTAAAAAGCGCCTTACCTAGGCGTACTAATAGGATAGCTAATAGTCCCAGCTACTAGAAATGCTTATGCCAGCAAATGAGTTAAGGCTTTATAGGGGTTGCGCTTTAAGGTCCGCGATGGACTAATCTACTATATAAATTTCGATAATAGCCGCGAAAGATTATATATACTAAATACCTTAGAAAAAGATATATTCTAGCTAGCCTATAATTAGTAGTATTATAGTAGGTATTATTATACTTATAAATAAATAGTAGTATCTCTATATATCCGTTACTTATAATAGTACCTACGGACCTATATAGAGTACTATCCGGACTATTAACTTAACTAGATAAAATAATATAAGCCTTATAGAAGTATAGTCCCTATAGATAGACCTATAATTCCCTTCTATATTATAGTAATAGATTTTATTATAGCGCTTCTATTAATAGGTACGGAAGGCTATAATAGCCTCCTTACTATTATAGATAAATTCTTGAAAAGGGTTTTACTTATACCTAGATAGACTATTTAGATAGTGGCCTAATAGGCTAACGTAGTCCTCGCTAATCTTATAGCTTATAGTTAGGGTATACCCTACAGGATTATTAGTAATAGAGATAGTAAGTTTATATTATCCTTCTAGAAAATGGTATTTTAAAAGCTTGGCTACGAACTATTAACCTTAACGGCCTACTATACTTAAATAGATAGCCTATTAGAGTAAATAAATTAGATAGTTAAAATCGCGCTATAATACTATATAATATAAAATATAGATAGTTCTAATTAGAGCGTAGTCCTTCCCTATATATAGGGATACCTTAATAACTTAAAAAGTTAAGTAACTAGCGTTTCTCCTAATAAGGTACTTTATAGTTTTAATATATAGGACACCCTTACTATACTCTTATAGTAGCTCCCTATAGAAGACTTTAGCCGCTTATAATAGCTTAAATAAGACTAGGCGGAGGAGTTAATAGCCTTTACTAATATCTTCTTTAAACTATATTATAATAGTAAATATAAAGTAGTATTAATAGAGGCTAGTAATAAAGCCTACCTTAGACTTAGAGGAGGTTATAAAATCCTAGGGGTAATAAATTTAAAACTATATTAATAATATATAGGGCCTTTTAAGGTAATTAAAAGGGTTAGGCTATTAGCCTATTAACTTTAGCTAACCCTACTTATATATATTTACCCCGTTATATCTATTACTTAGCTTAAACTATTACTAAAATTATTAGATCCTTACGCTTGTATTTATAACTATTAACCTCTACTAGTAAATAAAATAGATACCCCTATAGATAAATTAGATAATTATAAAATAGAGGTAATTATTAGTAAACGCGTATCTAGTAGGAAGGTTTAGTATCTAGTTAAGTAGAAAGGCTATAGTTATAAATATAACTTATAGTATAATATAACTAATCTAAATAATGCGTAGTAGATAGTAAGTAAGTATAATAATCGGCCTACTAGTCGACTTTATTATTATTAAGGACCTTAATTAGTATTATGTAACGTGGACGTTGCTTTTACTTCTTTATAGCGGCATTGTTATATATATAGCTAGTAGTTACCTTAGCTAGCTTACGGAGAGCGGAAGCCTTCCGCTAGGCCACTTTATACCTAGGAGAGGCTTCGCCTCTCTAATAATCAATTATACAATTACAATCAGTCTATTAGGCATTTGCTGCCTTGATAATAAAGTTAGAAGAGAAGAAGTAATTAAAGGAGTAATAGATAGGGTTACCTTTCTTATTTAGAAGTTACCCCTAGGCGGCTCCCTTATATAATTAGTATAATACTTTTAGAGGAGTATTTTAATAACCTACTCTTATATTATATCTTCCTTATAGTAGAGCTTTCGCCCTACTAATTTAACTCCTACTAATCCTACTACCTACCCTACTACCTACCCTCCTACCTACCTTATATAATATACGAACCTTAGAGTTATAAAAGGAGTTTAAGGAGTAAGTATAAGAGCTATCTAGCCTTTAATTATAGTTTATAATAGTACTAATAAGAGCCTCTTATACTCTAAGACCTTCTATTATACTAGTACCTCTAATAGATATCTAGAGTAGCCCTATTAAGGGTAATCTTACTAAGTTTATTAAGTAGATAAAAAGGAGTAGGCTTATAAATAAGATTATTAACCTAGATAATATATATAATAAGTTTATAAATAAAGGCCTTATTATAAATCTAATATAGGAGTAGAAGTCTAATAGAGAGTTATAAATCGCCCTTAATATTAAGTATAGTATTAGTATATATCTAGTTAGAGGTATTAATCAATAGGATTATAAAAGAGATAGGACTATATTATATAATTAGTTTATAGCTAGGCTTCCTAATAGGCCCTTACCTTATTATTATAAGTATTTAGCTAGACCTTCTATTACCCCGTCTAGTAAGGTTACTCTACTATTTAGATTAGGATATTAATATAGCTATATCCTAATAAGTATTAAGTAGAATAAGGGCGTAGATAGTAAGGGGTTTAATAATTATAATAATATATATAATAACTACTACTTAGTCCTATTAAGTTTAATAGGTTAAACTATTTAGATATTTAACTATTATAATAGTAGCGAGCCTTTATATAGTATTTATAGAGTATATAGTACTAGATTAACCTATAATCTCTACCTTCTATATACTATCCCTTATATATAATGCCTAACTTTTAAAATAGTTTACTAGGGTTTACCTACCTTACCTAGGCCTTAATTATAAGCTCTAAAAAGTACTTATATTATCTATCTTCCTTATATATAATAATAATATCCTAATATTTCCTAATCTAGCCCTTTAGAATAGTAAATAACATCTTAATAACATCTTAATAGGGTTTAGATCTAGTAAATATAAGGGTAAATAAGCTAACTTAACTCTAGCCTTATCTCCTATATTAACTAGCTCTAGGTTCTAATAAATACTTATATTATTAACTATAATTACTAATAATAGATTACTATTAATAATCTAGTTATAGTAAGGGAGAACCTAGGAGTAAATAAAGTTATTAAATATAGGGGCTTTAATAGAGCCTTAATAGATAAGGTATAAGAGGTAGCTATTAGTTATAAATATACATCGGCAAACTGGGAAACCTGTATATTACAAAAATATGCGCATTATACCTGCATAATACGTACGTGACTGATGCGCTTATATGTCAGCCCTGGAGCTCGTGGAGATTAAAATGACACCGTAAGTTAAAAAATGCGTATTTAGCAACTTTTAGAAATACTAGGTAATAGGACTAATAGGGGATAAGTCCTACTAATTAGTTATAATATAACTATATTAGGCTAGTACTAACTAGGTAATTATAATAAGGTACTAAGTCTTAATAGTAGTTAATAGTACTAATACTTAGTAAGAGAATTAATCGTAGGCGTAATATAGGTATAGGAAACGGGACTAGGCTAGTAGGGGTACTCTACGCGAATATAAATTACGTGAATCGACTGTATTTAAAACCTATATTACGCTAGCGTTGACGACGTAGCCGCTATAGCTCTAGCGAGCTTCCCGTTTCTTCCCGGCGCTAGAGGAAAATCACGGATTTAAGGCCTTAAATCCGGATTTTCTATATTTAGGACTTTTAGGCTAGAATAAAAAAAACCTGAAATTTTCCTATTTATTACCTACATTTTACCTGAAAAATGCGCTTTTAGCGGAATTAGCAGTTCGAATTTTCTATGCAGGTTCCCGGTTTACTAATGTAGGTAGGATACTTTATCTCTTTAACTATTTTAAGCTCTATATCTAATATAGTATTCTACTAAGAGGTACCTATCTATAACGCCTATTATCTAGGATCTTACCCTTAGTAATTAAGTATAAAGGTAGCTAATAAAGTCTCTTACTAGTATACTTACACGTAGTACTCTTATTAAGGAAGATAAGTTACTTAGCTTACTAGCTAGCTAGCTATATAAACTATAAGTTCCTAAGGTCTTAATTACGCTACTAAGCTATCTTCCTTATATTCTTCCTTAACTAGCCTAACTATTATAAATACTACTAGATTATTAACTTATTAACTAAGACCCTAAACTTATTATAAAGGAATTAGGCTATTTTATTTAAATAAGCTATTAGGCGTTAGTCTAGGTATATAAGGAGCTCCTCTTATAATAGGTTACTAATAAGATAATTACGTCCTACTTAAGGTACTAGGAATAGGATATAGACTATATCCTAGTTATTCTAAGTATATCTTATATAATTTAAGGTACTAATACTAACCTTATATATAATAGTAATTTAATTATTATTATAACTAAGCTTAAACTTATATCTAATATACTCCCTAATAGCTAGTATAATAGGTAGAACTATAGTAATAGTAAGGGCGGTAATAGTAGGACTATAAGCTAGGCCTAAAATACTAAGGATTAGATATATAAGATAGTTTATAGCTTTATATAACTTATTAAGATATTAAATAAGAGCTATATAGCTTATAAACGCGACTATATATTATTAAGGCTTTACTACCTAATTTTAGTAGAGGACGTTCGACGATTTACGGGCTACTAGTATTAAATCAATAGCTTTGTAAACTGCTATAGTACTATTCTACCTAAGAAAACTAGAAAATCCTTATATAATTAGTACTATAACTATTAATATATCTCTAGAGTCTTTAATAAGTACTTTATAAATATCTAAGCTATTTAAATATATTATAATTAAGGCTATATATAATTATATAATTATACTAGTTACTTAATACCTTTATTACTATTACTACCTCTACTACCTCCTTCTACCTATAATATACCCTAGGCTAATAGCTCTTATTTATAATAGGAAGTTATAAGCTATCTACTCCTTAGATATAGTAATAAGAATATACTATTAGCTATCCTAGTAAAGAGGAGGACGCTTAAGTAATAGAGAAGTAATTAGGTAAAGTATAGATTAGTTTAATAGCTAAGAGATATACTTAGGTAAGGTAGTCGCCGTCCTATACTAGTAGTATATTATAAGACGCGAAGGGAGCTCTTAATTAGGCGTCTTATAATATAGATAAGGGAATTATTAGTAAGGATAGTTAGGTAGGTAAAGGTATATAAGACTTATTTCCTTACTCCTATTATAGCTTCTAGACCTCTAGGCTTACTTCCTTTAGTAGTAATAAGGTAAGAGTAGCTATTTAATAAGGAATTTCAGCTTCTACTACTTTAATAGTACGCTAGTTAGGTATATATAGTTATTAGTTAGATTAGCTCTACTACTATAGATATACTATTAGAGGTAGGCTACCTAGTAGATACCTTTCTACGTATAACTATTATATAATATCTATATATTATTATAAACTTTAAAATACTAAGGAATTAATATATCTAGACTTTAGAATTACTTAATTAAGACTAATATAATTAGAATATAAAAGTAGGGATTTATTAGATATTTTAGTATATAAGCTAAGCTAATTATATAATTTTCTCTAGAAATACTAAGACTACTATATAAAACTTATATAATAGTAGCTGTAATTTTATAAGGATATAGATTACCTTGTAAGAGAAGTAAGAATTAGTTTATATTAAGTTATAAAGACCCCTACTAAAGTTTATATATAATTCTCTACTATTAATATATTCTATTAATATCCTATTATTAATCTTTTACTATTAGTTATAACTTAAAACTATTTTAGAATTATATCTATATACTTATTATTTATAAACTATTTTAAGATCAGACTAACTATTAAGTCGGGTTTTAGTACTATAAATTAGTACTAACCTAAATACTTAGTACTACCTCCTAGTACTAACCCGAATACTTAGTACTAGTTTCTAGTACTAACCTGAAAAGCCCTTAGTACCTTAACGAGTCGAATTAGATTATAATAGCTATCTTATATCTTATTTATAGTATATAGTATTATTATTATAATAGTATTAATTCTTAGCTATATAAGAGTTATAATACTATAAGTCTAATAGCGACTTATACCTAATAGCTCCTTCCTACTCTATTAGCCCTAATTACTACCTACTTACTTTTTATAAATTATAATCCCCCCTCTTATTTCTTATAACCCTTATAAGGGGTAGGAGTTATCTTTAGAGTAAGAAGTTATCCTCCTTAAGGTATTAATACTTAATTATACTAGATAGAAGTTTATAAACTACTTAGAAGGATCCTTTATATTTTATACCCCTTCTATATAAGTAAAGACCTTTAGGGTATTATAAGTAGGTAAAGGGCCGTATTTAAATATATAAATAGTATTTAATTATAATTCTATATTTTCCCTAATATATTCCTATCTCTTTCTAACCTTTATAAATTATAAAATAAGTACTAACTAGTCCCCTTAAATTATTTTTAATAAATTAAGTATAGTAGTATCTTTAATTTTTACGTATACTTCTTTATCTTTTATCCCTAATATAATAAATATTAATAGTATCTTATTAATTATCTTTTTTACTAGGATAAGTATATTAATATTTATATTTATATTTATATTTGTATTTATATTTATATTTTATACTCTACTATCTAGCTACTTAGAGTTAATAAGGGCGGTTTATATTAAAATATGTAGTAGAATAGTTAATTAGGTTACTAAGTCTAGATGCGTAAGAACTAAGTATAGATACTAAGAGACTACTTAATTATATATTATTAAGTATACTAGCGTCTTAGTAGGACCCTATATTTTAATACTCCTACTTAAACTATCTATATCCCTAAAACTAAAGAATATTTTAAAAATAATCTAAAAATAATTATATTAAACTACTAAATACTAAAAATGATTATATTAAACTATAAATTCTACTTTTTATAAAAATATAGTTATTTAAGATTTTTATTTTAGGATAAAGTTATATATAGTAAAATTATACTAAAATATTATTAGATATATTATAGGAGGGTAAATATTATTAACTATTAATATATTATTAGTTATTACTATTATTATCTAGGCTTAATAGTATTTATAATAGCTAGGTAAGTAGCTATAAGGCTCTACGTTATTATAGGGTTACTATCGCTAGGTCTTTAGGGTAGTTAGTCCCCGTAACTTAGTAATAGTTTAGGGTATCCTTAAGCTTACTCCCGCTAGTAATAATACTCCTATTATATTAAAGGACTTCCTTAAGGCTGAGTCCTTTATAGAATATAATAAATATCTCCTTATTAAGGGGTTTAATAAGGCTATTAACTAACTATTAATTTATAGGAATATATTTAAAGTTAATAATTCTAGTAGTAATTTACTCCTTTATCTAGTAATATTAGAGCTTAATATACTTAGAGTAAGTATAGAACTTAGGGTTCTTTATAAGGGTAATTACGCCTTAGTTATTACTATAAATAATTACTATCTTAGGTACTTCTTTAGAATAAAGCTAGCTAAGGAGGTTCCTTAGCTAGATAGCTTCCTTAGAGGCCTATATCTAGCTAATATATTCTACTTTATATAAGGAAAGGGCTATTATAACCTATTACTTAGAAGACTAGTTAAGGGCTACGCTACTAATATTAAAGATATAGCCTAAGGTTAACTTATAAGTATTATAATTACCTACCTAGTTAGAGTTAATATACCTAATAAAGTCTTATAAGGAGCCTTAGAATATAAGTTAGAATTTAATTATAGCGCGTAGATATTAAAAGATACCCTTAATAATTAATTAATATAACTTATTAGGATTAGTAGTATAATAGCTAATAGCTAATACTATATAGGTAATATTAAGCTAAGTTCCTAGTATAATATATATAAGAGATCTTATAACCTTTTAATAGTTCTTCTTAAATATAGGGTTTACTTTATACTTTTTATTAGCCTTTTTTAGGTAAGTATTAATTTTTATTAGCGTAGTAACTTACTTATACTCCTATATATTAAAGTCCCGTAGTACCTTTTTAAATATAAGCTACCTAACCTAGTTATAGTATTTACTATTAGTAGTCTTAAGTAATTATTATACTAAGGTAGTAGGTATATAAACTTAAATCTATTATCTTAAATTAGTTATTTAAGGTATTTTTAATCTACTAAATAGCCTACTTATTTAAACCTATAATTAAGATATTATCTATATAGAGAGCTATTAAGGTCCCTTCCTTAGGGTTAATAAAGATACTTAAGTTAGTAAATAGTAGTATAAGGCCTAATTCCTTTATAAAGTTAATAAAGGTATAATATTATACTTATAATAACTACTTAAGTCTATAAAGAGCCTTATAAAGCTAATAGACCCCTTTTCCTTACTTATAACCTATAGGTTAGTTAATATAGATTTCCTTATTAATATTATTATAAAGGAAGGCTATTTTAATATCTATTTACTTTAAGTCCTAGTTTATAATAGCTACTAAAGTAAAGATAGCCTTATAACTTATAGGTTTTACTATTAAGGTAAAAGTCTTATTATAATTAATACCTTTATACTATTTAAACTTATAAATAACCTAGCGTACCTTATAATATATAACCTATCCCTAAGGGCTACGCTTTAAGGTATAAACCTATTTACCTCCTAAGGTATACTTACTTATAAGTAAATTAATAACCTTCTAGGTATTATTTTCTTATAAGGATTTAACTTTATTATCTATCTTAAGGCTTTATTAAATATTGTAACTATCTTCTATTACTTATTAATAGGTCTTTAACTTAAATAATTTAGTTCTATTAATATTAGTGAGGAGTATAAGGGCTATTATAACTAGAGGGTCTAGTAATAGGTCTTATAAATCTAGTAGAGCTAGCTTAAGATAATTATATATTACCTATTAGATAGCCCGTTCTTCCCTCCTAATATATTCTACCTTATAAGTACGGGCTTATTATTAAGTAGGAGCTACGGCTTATTAAATAGGGTTAATATTATCCTAGATATCCCGCTTCTTATTATTCTCCCCTAAAGCGGATATTTATAGGCGCTTATTTAGCCTAAAGTTTAGTTACTACTACTTATTAATACTAATATAATAAGGGCGTTTCTCCTAAAATTAGATATTATTTACCTATATAATTTATTATCTTATAAGGTTTTATAGTTAAAAGATATAATTCCCTTTATAATTAAGGAGGTAGTATTTATTACTCTTATCTTCTAGCTTCTTCTAAATATAGTATAAGGCGTAGGCTACTAAGCCTATTATTTAGAGGTATAAGAGCTTTAATAAGTATCTATATTATACTTTATAAGGAGTCTTCCCTAATTTAGAGTTAGGAGACTAGATACTAAGGTAGTTAGCTATAAATATAATCTTAGGCTAGAAAGATTTATTAAGGCTAGAGCTAAGGAGTATTAATTAGTTATATCTTATATAATAATATCTACTTAAAACACTTTATTAACCTATTTATTTGAGGGTTCCTAGGTATTATAACTTTATAGTAGATACCCTAGTCTTTAGGGTAGTTAATAAAGGTATAACTTATATATTTACCTCTATTATTAATATAAAGGTAATAGATATAATAGTCTAGACGCTTATAAGCTACTTTAAACTACTAGAATAACTAGAAAGTATTACTCTTATACTTAAGGTAAATAATAATTAAGATATAAGTAAAATTATCCTTAAATATTATAAAGTATTAACTCCCTTTAAAACTTATTAGGTTAAAAAGGCTAATAATATTACTATAAATAAGATTTATTAAATACTCCCCTAGCTAAATAGTATCTTTATAAGGTACTACCTTCTAGCGGCCTTAGATATAATATTTATATATAAGTTTACTAGAAATAGGCTTTAAAAAATTAATCCTAGTTAATATAGCTAGTAGTTTATTAATACTTTACTATCTAAGGTACCTTATATAGGCGTATTATAGCTATTAAACTTAGTCTAAGGGAATATTATAAGTATTAAGGGCTAAGGGCTTCTATAAGTCTAGTATAAAGACTCCTATAAATTAGCTAGTATTAAAGACTACTAGACCCTTTAAGATAATATAACCTACTTTAATATAAGCTATATCTATATTAATATTAAGGAGCTAACCTATAAATAGGAGACTATTAATACCTAGGTTAAGTACCTATATAATATTAGGTATAAGTATTAACCTAAGTTTATTATTAATATTATAATTAATCTTAATAGTCCTGCTACCTTATAAGGTATATTAGATACTATTAATACCCCTAATAGTATAAGAGGTTTTAATTAGTTATAAGTTAATAAATATACTATAATCCTAAAAAGTATACTAGTTATAACTAGAGTCTATAAAGATTATACTATTTAAGTCTAAGAATAATTTCCTAGGAGCTACTATTAAGATAATAATATTATCGCCTACTGTTTTATAGATATTAAACTCATTAGTATAGCCTATAAAGTTAGATTTACTAGGAGTATTATTAAGCTTTTACTTCTTTAAGTTACTATTAGCTTAGGTAGTAGTAGTTATAGCCTTTACTAAGGCTTTCTTAAATTTATTATACTTTATATAAGGGAACTACTCCTAGTATTAATCTATAGTATAAGTATAGTAAGACTTATATAGGATATCCTTATAATAGCTATAGCTCTATTATAGCTTATTATCTACCTTACCTTTTCCTTAGGTATTATAAGCTCTAAATATAGTAATAGTATAACTCTCTAAGGCTTATTAGTATTATTCCTTATTATAAGTAATAAGTATAACTTAATTAAGGGGGACCTTTCCTAGGTTAAAGAAGGTATAGCCCTAGGTATAAGTAATCTAGAAGGTATTAAAGGTACTACCTAATCCTATAAAGTAGAGCTAGATTATATAGGCCTTTAGTATAGCTACCTCTTTATCTAACTCCTTAAGTATAATATTAACCTTTTAAAACTAGCGGGTATAATTATCTATATCCTTAATAGTAGACCTATTAAGGTAGACTATATAAAGGTAATAAACTAATTTAATATAAATACTAGAGCCTATTAACTTAAAGTTAATCTTAATTTTATTAAGGATAACCTAAGCTTATGAGTTAAAATAAGTAGGGTCTTTAATAAGTTTATAAGTATTAAACCTAAGATAATTATAGATTATAATATATACCTTAATTTATATAGCCTCTAAAAAGGGCTTAAGGTTATTTAGAACTAGTTATTTATTAATTTCTTTAGCCTAATAGTTATAACCTAAGTTAGACTTAAAGATTATAATTAAGGTAAGGGGAAAGCTCCTACTATTACTTTAACTATTTACTATTTTACTAGGAGTCTACCTCTAAGGATTTAGTTTTAGATAGTAATTAGTAAGTTAAGCTTAGCGTATTTTCTATAAAGTCTTAAGAAGATTCTACTAATAAGGATACTAAGGATAAGGATATTAAGAGAGGAGGCGTAAGTCTATTACCTTTAGCTTATAAGTTAAAGAGAATAGTTTTACTAAGAGTATTTAATAATAGTTTACTAGCTTCTAACTTAGAATTATTATAGCTTAAGGGTAATTATAATAGTTTATAATTACTATTATCTTCTTTAATAATAGGCTTCTTAACTTCCTTTATAATAGCTTTTAGTAAGTAAGGGAAGAACTTAGACCTAAAATATTAATAGATAGCTACTAAGATATTAGAATAAAGATAGGATTTAGGGAATGTTAACTTAAACTAGTTTAGCTTAGAAATAAGAGGAGGATTAATAAGTTATTTATTATAATAAGCTATCCTTATATTCTTAAGGATATAAACTCTAAGGGGCTAACTTAATAGAAATAGCTAGGCTAGTATTTATAATAATAGGAAAAGCTAGCTTTAGGCTTATTTAGGTAGTTAATAGTTACCTAATTAGATCTAGAAGAATTAAGATAGCTAGGGCCTAACCTCTTTTTATAGAGATTTTTCTAGGGGGCTTAATAGCTAAATAATAATAAAAGGCGTAATATAATAAAGTAGAGATTATTATAAAAAATAGTATCTATTATAATTATTTAGGAGGAGGAAGTATCTTTCTTTCCCTAAGTATAAGGTAGTAGTAGTCTACCTAAGAAGGCTTTATAGAGGGAGTATTAATAGGATTTCTACTTATAGAATTAATATTTATTATAATAATAAGGTTAGAAGTAGGTATTTACTTAGGGGGCTAAGTATAATTACTTAGTAGTACTTACGCTAATAATAATATTATAATAGCCCTTATAACTAGTCTTTAGACCTTATAATTATAAATTAATTAAGTTTACTTATTTATCTAAGGTTATTTATAGTAGTAAAAACTAAGTACTTTAGTAAGAAATTAAAGAATTTTAGGTAATATATATAGTAATAGTAATTATTAACTTACTAAAGGGTACTAGAGGCTACTAAGACTTTAATACTATATTAGCTAGGATAGGATAAATAATAGCTATAATTAGAATAAATACCTATACCTCTAGGCTTATAACCTATTAAAATATATAGTAGAATAGTTAATTAGGTTATAAAGTCTAGATATATAAGAACTAAGTATAGATACTAAGAGACTACTTAGTTATATATTATTAAGTATACTAGCGTCTTAGTAGGACCCTATATTTTAATAGTTTATATCTAGCTTACTAGAGGAAATTATAATTTATAAAAGAAAACCTTATCTCTTATCTTATTTATTATTATATTTCTAGAACTTTAAATATTATATACTACTCTATTTTATATTCTTTATATTCTTTTATCTCTTTTTTTACTAGGGTTACCTACCTCTTTATCCTTTAATTAGAGCTTATCTACTCTTATATAACCCTTATAAGTTATTCCCTTATTAGTATAAATTAGTTAAATATACTTTATTAAATAACCTATTTAATTACTATCTTTAACTCCTTTAAGGTTAATATTATCTAGTAGAAGCTACTTAACTCTACTTTTTAAAGTATCTACCTCCTCCCTTTTATATAATTAAGGTAGAATATAAGTATATACTTAATATCTTAATATCTTTATTTATATTTATATTTATAATTAATATTATTAACCCTTAATACCCTTCTCTTATATATATTAAAATAGTAGGAGTGGAATACTTAGTTAATTTATCTAAGACTATAAGAGTATCAATCTATATATGCTAAGACTTTATACTTAGTTATCTTAGTAAACCTTCCTTACTAAGAGTATATTTCAATACTCCTATATAATTACTAGAAGTCTTAAGAATTAATAAGTAGAAAAATCTAACGCTAGGTAGTAGAAGTAAACCCTACTATATCTAAAAATAATTATATTAAACTAAATAATAAAAAATAACTAAGTTGTTTAAACTAGACTATTTTTATCTAAAGCGCTTACCTAAAAATTCTACTTTTTATAGAAACGCGGTTATTTTAGATTTTTATTTTAAGATAAAGTTATATATACTAAAATCGTACTAAAACGTAGTTAGATATACTATAAGAGGGTAACTATTAATAGTTACTAGTAAGAGTTAACCTCTAGGCTTAGTAGGGTAATAGTAGCTAGGTGAGTAGCTACGAGGTATAATATTACTATTATTATTATACCGTTTTAGGGTAGATCCCTTAGAAAAGGTAGCCTATATAGTGCTATTTAGCTATAATACTAGTACTACCTTTAGGCTAGCGTCCCTGTAGCCTTTAATTAAGTAGCCGGAAATAGCGTAATAATAGTAATAAGATATAGTTAAGGACCTAGTCTATAAAGTATTAGTTAATTAATAGGTAAAAGAGATGAAATACTATAGGACTTAGGGTAGAAAACGAGCTAGTATAGCGGCGTTTAGTTATAAGATAGCGCTGACTATAAGCTTACGTCCTTATAGCCGTTAGTAGAGTAGCCTAGAATAATTATAATAATAATAAAGATAGTAGAGTACTTAATTAATAAGGCGTTAGTTAATAGAATAAATATATACTTAATTAATAATACGTTAGTTAATAGAATAAGTACTATAGGATTTAGGGTAGTTATACCCTAGAAGGTCATAATAATTAATAGTATTATTAGCAGGTAATATTATTAATAGTTATTAGTTAGTAATATTACTAAGGCTTAAAAGGTCCGGCGATTATAAGGTATTATAGCTCTTATATATTATTAACTTAGTACTTTATACTCCTTAATATAATCTCTTCTAGACTAATTACCTCCTTAAAGATAATAAAGCTATTATAATTAAGGGCCTTAATAAGGCTATTAGCTACCTATTTATTAGTAGGAGTCTACTTAAGGTTAATCTTACTATTAGTAATTTAATCCTAGATCTAGTAATATTAAATATCTATATACTTAATATAATTATAATAAAGTAGGTTCTTTATAAGCGTAATTATACCCTAATTATCCCTAAAGATAATAACTATTTAGAGTATATTACTAGTAGGATAGATTTAATCTAGGAGAGTTCTAAGTTAGATAGCTTCCTTTATAACTTATATCTACTTAATATATTCGGCCTTATAAGTTAATAGTACTATTATTACTTAATACTTAGATAACTAAGAGATAGTACTACTTCTAAGGTTAAAAATATAGCTAGAGGTAGACTTCCTAATACTATAATTACTACTATCTAGTAAGACTTTCTAGTAACCCTTTATAAGTAAGTTACTAGTAAATTATAGACTAAAAGTAGTAAAAGATATATTTTACTACTCTAAAGTATTTTATTATAAGATTTAATAAATAGTAAGAGACTACTAAGACTATATAGGTAATATTAGGTTAAGTACCTAATATCGCGTATATAAGGGAATTAACGGCTAATTAGTACTATTTAAGGAGATCTAATAGTATTATATACCTATCCTTAGCTAGTAAAAGCTAGGTAGTAGTTTCTATTAGGGTTATAATAGGCTTTAACTCTTATATTCTATAGTACCTAAGGAAATATTCTATATAAGTAGCTTATTCTAGTTATAAGATCTAATTAACTTAATCCTAAGTTACTATTATATTAAGGTAATAGTTATATAGACCTAAATTAGTTATATAGAATTTAGTACTAAAAGCGTCTTTAATCTACTAGATCTTAGGCTTTAAAGGCCTTATAACTAGTATATTATCTATATAAAGAGTAATAATAGCACTTAAAGAGGTATTAATAAATATATTAAAGTTAGTATTAATAGGTTTAAGGCTAATCTCCTTTATATACTTTATAAAGTAGTTATATTAAATTTATAATAACTATTTTAATCTATAAAGGGCTTTATTTAACTTATATACCTTCCTAGGGTATTAATTATTATACCCTATTAGTTATTTTATATAAATTTCCTTATTTATATATCTATAAAGGAAGGCCGTCTTAATATCTATCTATTCTAGGTCTTAATCTTTAGTAGTAGTAAGGGTAAAGATAGCCTTATAACTTATAAGCTTAATTATAAAGGTAAAGGTTTTATTATAATCTAGTTCCTTATATTATTTAAACCCCTAAATAACCTAGTAAGCTTTATAATAAATAATTTCCCCTTATAAGCTATACTTTAAGGTATAAACCTATTTATTATAAAGTATAATCTAATTCTTTGATAGGTTAACTAGCTCCTAAGTATTATTTTTAATAAGGGAGTTAAATTTATTTATTATACCGGCCTTTTATTACTTTTAATAGGCGTAATTAGCTATAGTTTCCTTAAATATCTTAGGTTTATAAGGTTCTTAGTTAATAGCTTTAAATATTATAATATAATATAAGTAGATATCTAGTAATAGATCTTAAGGGATAAGATATAAGTAGTTAGGTTATATATTATCTACTTATAAGGTTTTATTAGAGGTTAAGGGCGGAGTCGCTAGTATCCCTATAATTAAAGGGGACTTTATAGACTAAGAGGTTTAAGTTCCTATTAATTCTAGCCTTAGATCTATTACTAAGGGCCTTAATTATATTAATTAAATAAGTTTATTAATATCTATTAGATTTATAAATAGGAAGGTATTAATAAGATAATACTCTTTAATATTATACTCCCCTACTATTAATAATTTACGCGTTAGGGGATTAATAATAATAGGTAGTATAAGGAATAGGCTATCCTTTTCCCTTCCCTAAGTAACCCTTAAAACCCTAATAACTTACTTATTAGGTATTAATATTTTATAAATATAGTTACCCTTAAAATTAATAAAGATATTAAGTTTAACTTAATCCTTTTTATAATCCTAGCTAGTAGCTAGTTTCTAATAGTTAGTATAGCCCTTTATTCTAATATCTTCTTACTATAATAGAAAATATGTAATTTAGGACCCTAAGCTTATCGTAGCTTATTAGTTAGTTAATAAGTACCCTAGATTCCTTTCCTGGACTAGCGCGAATATTAGAACTCTAATATTTCTTTATATTCTACCTACGTTTATACCTACGCTCTATAATATTTTCTACTTAAATAAAACTATATAGCCTACTTATAGCTATTTAAAACTTTAAAAATCTTTAAAAATAATATAGTAGTTTAAAAGATATATTAGAATAAATAGAATTACCTACTAATATTAATCTAACTAGCTAATATCTTAGTATATCCCTACCGCCTAACTAATGTTTTCTTCCTACCTGATTTTTATTATTTAACACCTTCTTATAGATATTATTCCTCCCCCGTATAATCCCCGCCTTATAAGCTATATTAATTATCTTTAAAGTATATATTATTACCCTTCCTATACTAAATATAGCTCCTCTAGCTCCCTACTAATACCTTCTAAGCGCCTAGCTCTTTCTAACCTACACCCTAATACTATTAATAAGAGGGTTAGATCTTATAAGACTAATAGTATAAGGCGTACTAGGCGCTTAAAGAAGACTAATTTAGATACTTAAGTTAGATCTAGTAACCTACTAGTAAACCCTAGATATATTACGTTAATAGAACCTTATTATAAAGAAATACTATTAAGTACTTACCCTTATAACTACCTTAATAATAGTATTACTCCCTAGTAATATATAGCGCTTACTAATATAACTATTTAAGTAGTTATTCCGCTAAGGAACCCGTAATAACTTACTCCCCTAATCTTTAAAGAGGCCCCCTAAGAAATTACTCCTCTACTACCTCTTAAATATTATCTATATATATGTCGCTAGTATACCTAGTAATAGGCTACTAAAGAAGATAATCCTAAGTATCTACCTCTAGTTTAATAGCACTTATACTAGCGTTAGAATAATATATATTAGGGGTAGATACTAGGTAGGGGATATTAAGTATATAGGGATCCCTAGATAATAAGAGATATAGTACCCTACCTAGTTAATAAATTATTTAATATCCCTACTAATAGATATTTATATCATAACGTACTATTATAAAAAAATTAATATAATAACTTAGGGGATAGTTAATAGCTATATTAATAGTAGGAAGAATAATTAGCTATCCCCTAACTAGTTATATAAGCTAGCTGATATTAACTTATTACCTAAGGGGCCTTAAAAGGAGGCTAAGCTTAGGGTATAATTTATTAATAAATTACTTAGTAACGTAGATAATATTATTATTAATAGATAGTTTATAAGAAAGAGGATTATATATAGTAAAGAATTTTTAGATAATATTATTAGCTATAATAATTATCTCTCCTTTACTAGTAAGGGTATGACTAACGTTAATACCTACGTTAGTTAAATTATATTCTAGATCTAAGGGTCTATTTATTATTTAATAGGTCCTCTTATTACTAATAACGGCCTTAGGCTAAAATTCGCCTAGATTTATACCCTAGATAGTATATAGGAGTAACTAGATATTTACTATTAATAATTTAATAATTTAAATTAAGATACCCTTACTTCTACTTAGTATACCCTCTAGTCTATTAACTTATATATCTAGGGGTTTAAATCCTATTATAACCGCCTTAAGGAGAATAAATTATAATATCCTATTAATATTATAAGCGTCTATATCTAATAGCTAAATTCTAAATAATAGGATAAGGGTACTTATAATTACCCTACCTTTATAGAAGTAGCTTATATTATAATAACTCCTAATAATATTATAAGAGGCCGGATTAAGTGGGATATTTATATTAAAACTATTAAAGGGGGCCTTATATTAATTCCTAATTAGTATCCTTCTTATATAGCCCTCTAATATCCGCTCCTATTTCCCTTTAGTAAATAATTATAGTATAACCGCCTCCTATTAGCCGGCTACTAGCTTCTAGGCGATTATTTATTATATATATTATAATAGAACTATATTACTAGTATACTTACCTAATATACCTTAATTAGTAGTAATAATAAATTAGAGTAGGAAGAAGGTAGTAACCCTAAGTAGGAACTAGACTAGTACATTACCGGCGAGTATATACCTTAGGGTTATAGTAGGTCTTAGTAAGTAATAAGATAATAATTTTATATAACATAGATATAAGTAAGACTATTAAATATATTTCCCTAGTTATTTTCTAGACCTAAATCCGCTTAATCTTAAATAGTTCTAAATAATTTAGATATTAGTTAGGGGATAGTTAATATAATTTAAATAGTTAGTTAATTAATATCTAGATCTAGCCCGATTTCTTTAATTATATAATTAATAGTAGATATCTATTTAGCTACTAGGCTACTAAGATCTAGATATTAATAGAGCTTAATAATCTAAATTAGTATTATTAGAATTAATAGACTATTTAGATAGACTACTACTCTAGCCTAATAGATAGGCTTAGTACTAATCTAGATATCTCGCTTAAAGATATTAGTAGTAAGGTAACTATCCTCCTATTAATAATACTAGGAAGCCTACGTGCTATAAAAGCGAGAATATAAGACGCTATAATAATAGTCTAAAAAAGGGGTAAACCTAAATTTTTTATTACCTTTATATATAATCTTAAGTAGCCTAATATTTAGAGTTTACTAGAGTCTAGTTAATATTAGAGTATTATTATAACCTAATTACCTATATCTTTAATTAGAAGCTCTAGGAGTTAATAAAAGACCTCTTTAAGTAATATATTCTTAGGGTTTATATAGGCCACTATTATATTATTAAGTTTTAAAAGCGAGCTCTCTTATATACTTATATTCTCTTTATTATATAAGAAGAGGATTAGATCTAGATAGTTAATAATATTAATAGTATTATTTAAGTATTTATCCCCCCTTACTAGGATAATAATATATTATATAAGTTAGTCTTATAATATATAGTTTATAATTACTATACTAGCGTTCCTAGTAATAGATATTTTAGTTAGGAGAAGAATTATTATAATAAGGCTTTTCTAAAGGATTTTTACTAAGAGACGTCTTTTATACCTAATAGGAGTTATCCTCTTTATAAGCGTCTAGTTAGCCCCCTTAAACCTAATTCCTCTATTAATAATAGATAGGTTATCCCTTATAACCCGTACCTATTAAAGAAATATAGTACCTATATTAATATTAAGATCTACGGCTCTATTAAGTCTATTTTCTATCTATATAGATATATTTATAAGGGACCTAATTAGGCTAATATCTCCCTTACTAGGAATTATACGCGTAATAATAATAACCCTACTCCTAATAGCTAGCTATAATAGTAAGGGGAGTTAGTAGATAAGATTATAAAGTACTAGTCCACTTACTAGATTAAGTCTATTAAGGTTATTTAGAAGATACTCTTATTTAGTATAGGTATTATAAAGCCTTATATTAAGTATTTATAGATCTACCTCCTAGACTAATAGCGTACCCTTTTTAAGCCGGCTAATAACTAGGCTACTAATAAGGCTACTAAATAAAAGCTAATAGATAGTAATAAGCTCCGTAGGACTATATTGATAGAGTTTTTTAATATAAACTATCTTATTAAGGAAGCTTATAATAATAATTAGCTATTACCTTTTATAAAATAGAATAGGAAATATCTAGCTATTATAAGGGATCTACTTAACTATTTATACGCGGATTTTCCTAAGTTCTTTACCTAAAATAAAAGAAATAAATAATATAAAATATAAAAAAAAGGCGAGATACTTAGGCGTATTAATTTTATTAGTCCTAAAACTAAGGATCTCTACTATTACTAACTACTCCTCTATTATATTAAGGGGGCTATATTATTTAATAACCTCTAGATAGTAGATAGCTAGCTAATAGGTTAGAAGGAGGCCTATATAAAGCTTAAGTTAACTAAAAATAATAGATATACTAATAAGATCCTTAATAAGGGAAAGGATTTTTAGGGAGGTTATAGGCTACGTAGTCTTTTTATATTAGTATTAATTAAACTCTAACCTACTAACACCCTTACCTTATAAAATAAGTATAAAGAGTATATCTTAAATAACTACTTATACCTCCTATAATAGGATTTTTAATACTTTAAATCCTAGATAATTATTATAAGTAATAGTTATTTATTAAATAGTACGCCTTTTACCTAATTAACGGCTAATTAGAATATTAATTAACCCCTAAATATACTAAGGATCTAGCCTAATATAGCCTACCTATTCTAACTATTCTATTTAATAATTTTAATAATATTCTAAATAGACTTTTATAGGAAGAAATATCTTACTAAATTACCCCTAATAAGGCTAAGGTCTTATAGAATAGGCTAAAAACTAATTAACGCTATACTACTAATTAGATTATCGCCGCTATTAATACTAATATTAATAATAAATTTAGTACTCTAGGTATACTATTCTTCCTTAATAGTACTAGGGGGACTAGTAAGATAATAGTATAAAATACTATTATAAAAAGGCTATATTCCTAGTAAAAGGTTACTCTAGTAATAATATCTTCTAGTATTATATCAATACTATTATAAGGAGGTTAGACTACTTACTTATAATTTAAGATACCCCTAGACTCTAATACTACCTCTTTATATAGGATTAAAAAGGGGACTAATCTTACTAAGCTAATTAAGTAAGCTTATATTATCTTTTAGGATAAGTCTCTTATATAGAGTTAATATAATATAGAAGCTATTAGTCGTAGCCTTTAAGATATCTATAATAATAAGTAGGCTTATTTTAAGGGTAAGGTAGTCTACTTTTATAGGGACTTCTAATAAATACTCCTAGTTATTCTAGGAGGATCTAGTAGCTAGGTTATTAAGGCGTATCTCTAAAAGGCCTATTTCTAGAATAAGGTTATATATTTAAATCTTACTATTAATAAGTGACTTAATAATCCTAACTTAATAGATACTATATATTATAAAATAGGACTATTTATAAGTAATCTCCTTACTATTAGTAATAGTATTAATATCCGGAAAAGCCCTACTACTAATAAAGACGTATTATATTAAAAATATAGTTATACCCCTAGAAATACTATTAATAATTTAATTAAGAATATCTATATTAATATTAGGGGTAAATATCTCTTAAAGGGTTTATCTATTAGAATAGGCTATTCTTACTATTATTAATAAAGATATTATTAGTATTAATACTAAGATAATATCACGTATCCCTAGTAATATAATAATATATTAGAGTATTAATTATATTATATTAAAAGAAGATAATAAACTCTTCCCCCTTAAGTACTTTTATAAGTTTTATAAACCCTCCCTACTATCTTATAAGCTATATATTAAGCTAGGCGTATTAGTTATACTACTAAGGAATCTTAATCTACTACGTCTATATAATAGGACCTAATTATAAATAATAAGATATAGTAAGTATATCTTTAAAGGGGAGATTATAGGCGGTACCTATAATAGTAAGAAGGTAATACTATTTAAGACGCTATTATAGTCTAAAGAAAATAATAGGCGGATACCCCCTTTATCTATAAGTAGTACCCTATCTAACTAGTATTTACTATAAATATTAATAAATTAAAAGGTTAATCTATAAAGTACGTAGGTATTAACTTATAAACTAGGCCTACTTTTAGTTATAATTAGTTATATATAGCTCTATCGCGGGTAATAAGATAGGGAAACCTTTATATTATTAGGCCTAAAACTCCTAAATATATATCTAGCTAAATAATAAGAAATATTATATATAAGTAGGTACTATTAGATAATAGGTAGACTACTATTAATATATTAGCTATAACTTATTATTAACGCCTAGATCCTATTAATAGCTACTTAGCGGCTTATAAGAATACTAGTTATTATATTAGAAGTATAAAAATAGCCTAATACTATACTTAGTTATATAGTTATATTTTTATATTAGACCGTAATATTAGACTTTCTAATAATAAAAATAAGCTATTCTACTATTTAGTTTATTAAATACCGCCGGGTAAACTTTAGAGGGCTAAATAAATACTAGGCTATACTAACTCTTATATTTAATAGATTCCTCTATATTAATATAATAAATCTAGTAGGACTATTAATAATTATTATAAGAGTATAAAAGATACGTTATAATATAAGGGATATAATAATTTAAGAATTACGTTAAATAGTCCGGTAGCGTAGAAGTTATTAGTAGAATAGAATATCACTATACTAGATATCCCGTAGTTAGTTAGGTACCTAATAGATAGTGTTAGTCTTTTAATACTTCTATGTTAATAATAATAACGTCTTTTCCTAATAATAATTAATATAATAAGTCGTCTAATAATAGTATACTTAGTTATACCCTATTAGTCCTAAATAGTAATATTATAATAGAGTTATAATATAAGTAGGCCTAATAACTATTCATTAATACCCTAGTACTAGGTAACTATTATAAATAATCCCTTTAGTCTAAAATTAATATTTTTAGTAACGCTTACCTTATAACCCCTATAATACTTAAGGGGGGTCTTAGTATCTATAAGAGTTTATACGAATATCTATTATATTTAGACTTAAATTTACCTTATAACTATTATTACTTACTAATAAATAAAAGAACTATACTTTTAAGTATACTTTTCCTAAGTAAAAATCTTGAATTTTTACAGGCATTTTCTAGTATTTAATATAAGAGAGATAAGGGTAATAACTAGTATAAGCCTTATATAATATAAGCTTTTAACTAGATATAGGGCTCCTATTATATAGGTATTTAGCTATAAAGATAAGTTTAAGCTAGAAGTCTATATCTAAACTTATATCTTATAGGATAGTACTTATTATAGATTAAAGGGTCTAGCTTAGATATTTAATAACTCTATTACTTTTAAGGTTTCCTAGGATTATAGGCTCTTATAAGATATTATAATTAGTATAGTAGGAATTAAAGCTATAATCTTTATATTTACTATTATAATTAGACCTTAGGTAATTTATAGTAATATTACTATATTTATTATAAGCTTAATAGTATTTAAAGGCTTTAAAGATCTTACTTTTTACCTCTACTACCTCTACTTTAAACCGCTTATCCTAGTTATTAAGGAAAGTAATAAAGTAATACCCTCCCTTATAACCTCTAGAGGTATAAGGGCCTAAGACGTTATTATAAATAAGGTTAAGAGACCTTCTTCCTAGTTAAATATAGGCTTTATATAGTACCTACTTTACTTTTTAAATAGTATATAGCGGGTATAAATCCTTATTAATAAGTTCCTTAATAAAGTTAGTCCCTTTAAAGAGACGGGCGAGTTTATTAATATTTTAATAACTTAAATAGCCTATATAAGCGTATTATAGATTTAGGGTTTTATTATTAATTTAACCTTTTAGGCTAGAGGAGTCTAACTTTAAGTCTAAGTTTAAATATTCTAGAGTAGGAATAATATTATCTACTAGATTAGCCTACTCCTTCTACCTTAATATAGTATAGAGTATAACGACTTTAGTAGGGACTTTAATAACCTCTTTAAAGGGGGAATAGGGTATTTTTAATACTAGAATAGATATTTATAATACTATCTTTATAAATAGTATAATATAAGGAGATTCTTATATATATAAATAGTAAAGATTATTATCTTATAATTAAGTTATAATACCTTACTTACTAATCTTAATACTATTTTAAATAATTTAAAGAGGTATTAAGGTATGTTAAAGCTATCCTTATAAGATTAAATTAATAGGTAACCTAGGGATATAAAGGTAGTTAATAAGAATTAAGTCCTTCCTTTTCCTATCTATTATAATAGGAATATAGACCTTATTAATATTAAAAGGGTACTAAGTACTATTAATACCTTTAATAGGTTAGATATTATTTAGTAAGGGATTAAGTAAGTAGTATTTAATAAGACTTATATAAGAGGGTATTAAATATACTAAGTAAGTAGTATTAAGTACTTATTTCTTAGGCTAGGTATCTAATTTAGTAGTAAAGGCTACGCTAATATTATCTTAAAAGGCTATATAGGTTTTAGCCTTAAAGTTACTATTATTATAATAGCGTCTCTTATTAAGCTTATTATTAAACTTATCCTTAGTAGATTTATTTCCCTATTTTACCTTTAATACCTCTATTTCCTCTTCCCTTACTACTACTAATATTATTCTTTATAGGTAGCTTATTATTCCTAAGCTTAGAGTATTCCTTTTAAGTATAATAATATATATAGTAATAAGTATAATATTTAATAAGCTTTTAAATAAGCTAGGTATTAGGTCTAGGTATAGCCCTATTTTAATTTTTAATTAGAATAGTAGGACTAGCGGTAATAGGAGTATAAGTAGCTATTATAATAAAGTTTAATTCTTTCTAGTTAGTTAAGGGGTTAGTTACTATCTAAATAAAGCGCCTAGTAGTATACTTAAGGGAATAAGCTAGCTTAGTAGTATTAATCTTACTTATTAGGTTATAAGTCTAGATATAATATATAAAATACCCTTTATAAGCTTTACTAAGACTTATATAAAAGAGGAAGATAAAGAAGTTTATTTCTAGCTTTAAGTAGGTAGATATTAAGGTAATTTTATTATAAAGAGACTTAAGGTAGGCTATAAAATCTATAATATCCTTATATTAGCTAAGGTCTAGCTTAAGTAGCTAATAGTATAGGTTATTAAGGGTATTAGAGCCTATAGGTTTATTATTAGTCTTAAGGGCTTCTTATAATATATAAATATTTTTAATATCCTTATAATTAGTAAAGAGATTATTACCTAGGTAGCTCTTAATAGTATTAATAGCTAATTTATATCTAAGCTTCTACTTAACTAGCTCTTTAGAAGTAGATTTATAGGTTTTAATATTATTAATTATTAGATAATTAAGGAGAGCTAGAATAATAGGGGCTATAACTTAATCTACCTTATAAAATTTAAAAAGGTAAGTAGATATTAAGTACTTATATATTTCTTAGGTCTATACTTAGAGCCCTTTTAATCTTTTAAGCTTCTTAATATAAAGCGGGAGGCTATTAGTCTTACTTATAATAATAGTATTTTCTTTTAATATTACTTTTTATAAGGGTAAGTGTAGGCTTTAAAGGGTTAATTTAAATTAAGTAGCTCTAAGTTTATAGTAGTATTAAAAAGATTATTATTATTAAGGGCTTTAAAGGATAATTCTTAAGTAGAGTTACTTAAAGAAGGAGAACTATTAGAGAGGTATTAAGGTATATAGTCCTAACTATTTTAATCAAACTACTTATATTTATATTACCTAGCCGCCTTATTAAATATAATACCTTATTATACCTTAGAAAATTATATTTAAAGATATAATAATTCTAATAAGTTTTATTCTATTATTACTTAAACTCTTTAGTAGTAATATTTAAGGGAAAGATAGGTAGCTAATATATTTATATTTAGCTAGAAGTAGAGGAGCTTATAAATAATAGGCTTAAAGTACTAGAAGATAAGGGAGGATTACTTAAAAGAATATCTTTATTTAATAGAATTATAATAGGATTAAAAGATAATTATCCTAGAAAAAATAGGGGATTTAGATACCTTTTATAATACTTATACCTTATAATCTTAGTAACTATCGCGTTTTAAAGGGGCTAGGACATTATATCCTATACCCAAAAAGGTTAAGAGTTATTATAATAGGCTAATAATCTAGTTGTTTTAACCTTTAACTTAATAGGAGGTTCCTTACCTTTACCTTAAGGTTTATAAGTAGTAGTAGTATTAAAGTATATTAATAACTACTTAGCTAAGGCTATATTAGCTATCTTATAGGTAGTTTTTTAGAGTAGGTAAAGTAGTTTTAATATTACTTTTACCTAGTAGACTAAGATTATACCTCCTTTCTTACTACCCTAGTATATTTATCCTACTAAGTAGGTTAGTATTCTATATAAGTAGAATTAGTATTATTTAGTATACTTAGCTAATTAGTAGGTACTATTATAGAGAAAAACCTAGTAGTACTAACTTCCTTAAAAGAATCCTAGTAGCTAGGAAATTATAACTTTAAGCCTTAAGGTTCCCCCTAACTTTCTTTAGTTAATTAATTATTATATAGTAAGCTTACTTATTAATTAAAGATTAAGGGTTACTTATAATAAAGAGTACCTTATAATATAGTATATATATTATATAGCGTACCTATATAACGCCCTAGACTTTATATACTTAATTAATAAGCTAGTAAGCTAAATAAGAGGTAATTTAAATAAATACCCTATATCTAGGCTTATAACCTATTAAAATAGTAGGAGTAGAATACTTATTTAATTTATCTAAGATTATAAGAGTATCTATCTATATATACTAAGACTTTATACTTAGTTATCTTAGTAAACCTTCCTTACTAAGAGTATATTTTAATAATATAAGAAGGCGCGTAGTCCTATCTTCTTTATATATAATTAAATACTTATAAAGCTCTTAGCCTTAAGAAGCCTTATATAGTACTAGGCCATAAATTTTAGCACCATCCCGTATTTAAGCGAGAACATTAAAAACCCTTATATTCCCCCCTACCTCCCATATACTAACTATAACTCCTACTACCCCTAGATCTTATACTAGGCTTTAGCGGAAGTATCTTACTCCTTCTATAAGAGGTCGTATTATTGGGCGATATATAGCGGGCTTAGGGTACGGGGCAATTTTAAGCGCTGAAAACGTCTTAAAATTAATAATTCGCTATACTATTAAGAACTCTACCACTCGACCCTTATAAAAGGATCGGCCTAGAACTAGTTAGTTATAGCTCCTAGGGGTACGAGCGGAGCGTAAACTCCTTCGCATAGTTTAGATTAAACTAAAGATATATTATTTAGACCTTAAGAAAGAGCTAGGGGTTAAAATTAGTAGATATACTATACGGTGATGACTTAAAGAGTATAGAATTATAAATTAGCTCGTAGTAAAGCGCCTACTTCTCTAGAAGATATATATAAAATAGCGGTTAAATTAGTATAAGGCCCGGAGATACTAGCGTATAACTAAGTGGGCGTTAATAGTCTAGTTAGATAAGTGCTTAATAGAGCTAGGTTTAGGAAAAAAAAAGAGAATAGGTTTTCCGCTACGTCAGTTAGAAATAGGATAAGGATATAATCTAACTATTTAAGAAAGGAAAGGCGAAGTTAGCTATAATATAAGTAGTATTCTATAATACTAAGCGAAGTAATCTAGTATAAATAGTATATAATCTAGAGGTAAAGGCGAATAGATATACTATAGCGTTATATATTAATATTTTAAAGGACTAGATCCTTATAATCTACTAGCCTAGTATATAGTTTATATAGGATAATACTCGTATATATACTATAAGAGTTATAAAGGCATGGTTTAAAGAATATAATATATAGCTTATTAATTAACCACCCTACTTACCGGACCTAAATCTGATTAAACACCTCTAGCGACTACTTAAAGAAAAGTATTATAAGCTGGAACTAGATATTATAAGCTATAGTAGGAATAATAAGGAGAGGCTAGAGAAGCTATATAAGATATTAGAAGTAGCCTAGCACCTTATTAATAATAATATACTACAGTCGTTAATAGATAGTATAGAAAGGAGGGTTAAGGCCGTTATTAAGGCGGAAGGATAGTATACCAAGTATTAGGGTAAACTAATCAGAAAATGGCTTAGTAGAACTATAAAATACTATATTTTCTAATATCTAGGCAATTTTCAGCTTTATAATTGACTAGATAATAGTGTTGGGAGCTATAAAGAAAAGTACGTTTTTTTAGTAGGGTAGCGCGGGGTATCTCGGGTGCAAAGACTTATGAGCGGGACTATATAAGAATTAACTCTTATCTCTTAGATTTTACCCCTTTATATTACTATCCTAGTATAATTAGGGATATTCTTTTAATATCTTAGCTACCTCTTTTTTTACTTCTCCTTTACCTACCTCTTAATCTCTTTAAGGGTAAATTAGGCTATCCTCCTAGTATCCCTTCCCCCTACTACTACTTAGAGGGCTCCCCTTACCTAGGACTACTTCTCCTTTATTAGAGTCTTTATAACCCTTTTCTCCCTTCCCCTTTTCCCTTTTAACTTATAATAGATCCTTATATTCCCTTTTTTAATTAATAGATAGATCTCTTATATTATTAATATATATAATATTAACTAGTTAAAGCCTATCCTTATTAGTAGGATCCTTAATTCTACCTTTAATACTTATATACTAGTTATTTTAAAGGCCTTAAGTATTATCCTTAAGTATTTATTTTTTATAATTTTTAATATTATAATATTAGCCTTCTTTACCTCTAATATCCCTTTTAAGTTATATTATATCTCTATTATATAAGTTATTATTAATTAGACTATTATATTATAAACCTATCTTATCCTATTAAGTATAATACTTTATATTAAGTTAATAATAATTAATAAAGCTAGCTTTTATATCTCTATCTTTAATCTTATTTTATTAATATATAAATCCTACTTTAATTTATTATTAATATAAAGTTTAAAGACTTTTATTAATACCTTTAAGTATACTATTACTACTTTAAAGTCTATTATTACCTTTATATTAAACCTTTTTAAGCTCTTTAATAAGTAGATTAATCTATACTTATAAGGGGTAAAGGTTACCTTATATATATTTACTTAATAAAGGTATATTTTATATAACTTTACTAGGATTTAATAATTCTCCTTAACACTTTTATTATATATTATTAAGTAAATTTTATTAATAAAGCCTTTAATTTATATTTAGAGTTTTATCTTTATATACTCTTATAAGCGGGGATTTAAAGAATAGAAATAAAATAAGTAATATTAATTTTTTTTTAAAGATCTTAATCTCTATTATCTCTATCTTATTTATCTCTTAACTTAATATAATTATTATAACTCTTTTTATTAGGAAGCTTTATACCTATTATATAAAAAGGGTTAAAACCCCTTTCTTCTTTAAATTATATAATAACCTCTTATTAGAGATATTATTAAAGGCCCTTATAATATCTAATAATAATATATTTATTATATTAAACTTATTATAATTTTATATTATATATATTACTTTTACTATTATTTTAAGGGATATTATTATTAACCTTCCCTTCTTTACTCTTATTTATTATTAAGGTAGTAATTTATATATTTTTATAAGGTTATCTAGCTTTTTTATTATAATTACCTTTAATACCTTCTTTAAAGTATTAAAAAGGGTAATTAAATAATATAAATTTAATTTAAAATAATTATCTTTCTTTAACTTCTTTAAAATAATTATATTAGCCTTTTTAAACTCTATTAAATAATATTTAATCCTTAGGTAAGCTTAGAATAAGTATATAAAGCTAGGTAATAATTTCCTCTCTATTATTCTTAAAAATTTATTTAAGATTTTATTTATCTTTAATACCTTATTTTAATTTAACTTATTAATTACCTTATAAACTTCTTTTTTAATAATTTTTATATTTATTATTAAGGGTATCTTATATTAAAACCCTTAGATATTACTTAAATCTACCCTTAAAGGTAGGGGGAAGAAGGTCCTTTAAAGGACCTCTACCTTCTTTTAAAATAACTTTACTTTAAGGCCTTCCCTATCCTTCTTAAGGGTAGGGAACTTTAGGAGTTCTTAAGGTAGTATACTTCTCTTTTAACTTTATTTAATTAATTTTTAAAGTCTATTTAATATCTAAGATACTTTATATATTACCTCTTTAAAATAAAGTACTTTTTTTAATATCCTCCTTTTAATTTTTTAGGCCTTTTCTTATACTTTTAAACCCCTTTAACTTCTTTTATAATTATATTTTATTATAAGTTTTAATACTATCTTTATAACTTTTATATAATTTAAGTTTTAAAAAGACTTTACTTTTAAAGAGGGTTTTACTTATAATATTACTTTTTTAATAATTTTTATTAGGCTTTAAAGTATTTTAACTAAGTAGCTATTTATTTACCTCCTAGTTATTAGCTCCCCTTCTAATAGTAAATATTAAAGGGTACCTATTTACCTTTTTATTTATTTTAAGTCTACTATCTTTTATACCTTTTATAAGTATAAGACTACTACCTCTACTTTAAAGTTAACTTTAATATATATTAAGATATAAATAAACTTATAATAAAGGTCTAACTTAATATAATATTTTAATAATATTTATTTAATAGCTTTTATTATAAATATTAAATTAATAATACTTTTCACTTTCTTTACCCTTTAAGTTATTATATCCTTTAATAGAGTAAGTTTTATTCCCCTTTCTTTTATAATATTTATTAATATATCTACTACTTTATAATATATATATTTATCCTTATTATTCTAACTTAAGTAGTAGAGGTTAAAGTCTCCTATTAATATATATTTCTTAAGTTAACTTAGCTACTCCTTTATTTTTAATAGTATAAAAGGGCTATTTATTAAGGTCTTAAACTTTAAATTAAAGTTATATATATTATATATTTAAAGATATATTAATACTCCCCCTTCCTTTTTTATAACTTATATCCTTAAGGAGTATAAGTCCCTTAATATAAATTTAACTCCCTATTTATTAATATTTTAATATTTATTTATAAAGAAATATATCCTTATATCTCTCTCTACCTTATATATTAAGTAGAGTACTCCTTTACTTAAATTATATATTAAACCTATCCTCTTTATATATAATAGCTTTTAAATAGCTAGGATATTTATTTATTATATCTCTTTATCTTTTAATAATAATAATATTATTATAATCTACTCCCTTTATATATTATATTATAATAATTTTATTATCTTTTATACCTTTATAAGGATCTTTATTAAATATTCCTTATAACCTCTACTCCTTTAATAATTAAGGCCTTTTATATTAATATTTCTTTTAATATCTATTAACTTATCTTTATTATTTAGAGAGTAATTAACCTTTTTAACTTATTTTATAATAATATTATTAATAGTAGTATAATTCCCCTTTTCTTTATATTTCCTTAAGAACCTATTTATATTATAACCTTATTAAGGTCTTAAAATTTTAATATAAGCTTCCTCTTCTTTTTTATTACTATTATTATCTACTCCCTTTAAGGTTACTTCTAGGTATCTTATTACTTATTTCCTCTTATAAAGCCTTTATATAACTTCTTTTTATTTTTTATTATCTTTTAATAAAGCTTATTTAACTCCTTTATTTTAATTATATACCCTTAGTTTTAAGTTATATAATTATTCTTTTTATAATTATTATACCTTTTAATCTCTCCTTCTTTTACTTTATATTCCTTTAAGTTATACTTATTAATATAGATTTTATATTATATTAAGCTCTTATAATATCTTATTATATATTTATATTATTAATAGTTAAAGTATTATATTATAACCTTATTTCTCTCTTACCTCTTATATTTTAAGAGGTTATATCCTTTTATTAAGCCCTTTTTAATTACTTTATTTATTATCTTTAATATAAAGAGCTTTAATAGTAGTAAGGCTCTTTCTTTCTCTACCTCTCCCTCTCTCTTCTCTTATATAAATACTTATAATTAGGCTATCCTTATAATCTTTAACTTTAAAAGGTTTTTTTATTTTATTAAATAATTACCTCTTTTACCTCCTTTTATTTTAATATATCTACTACCTTCTTTAATACTTTATATATTATAATTAAGAAGGTTTATCTTAATACCCTTATTAACTTATATACCTTTTTACCTAATTATTATTCTCCTTTAACTCCTCCCTTACCTCTATTTTTATTATAAATAATATTAAGTTACCTTTAATTAGGTACCTTATTTTTATAATCTCTTATATCTTTAAGAATATAATTATCTTAAACCTTTTAATTAGCTATTTTTTAATAAGTACCTTTTTTATTTCTCTCTTAATTTTATTTTTAATTTAAATTATTAAGGTCTTAACCTTTTTATTACTTATTACTTTAAATCCCTTCCTTATAATATTACTTATTATTATAATAATAAATATCTATTTAAGGCTTATATTACTTATTTTTACATTTATTAAGCTCTAGCTAGCTATTTATATTTAACTCTTTTTATTCCTTTTTATTTTCCCTTTTTAAGATTATTCTTCTACTATTTTTTTAAATTTATATATCTCTTTAAGCTATTAATCTACCTTTATAATAAACTCCTTTATATATTTAAGCTTTACCCCTATTATCCTTTTTACCTTATATATTATTCTATCCTTTAACGCGTCTTATATAATTATTATAACTTTTAAGGCCTTTATTAATATTCTTTTAACGCGTATTCCCTTATCTTTAAGTTCCTTTCCCCCTACTAAGCTCTCTAGCCCTTATATAAGTATCTCCCCTCTACTCCCTAGCCTACTACCTCTACTACTACTACTACTTATAATTCCTCCCCCTATACTATATCTTAATATTAGGACTCGTCTTACCGTATATTAAAGTAAATTTCAGGTTAATTAGGCTATTATAATAGATCCTTATATTCCCCTTAAGATAAGTATATTAGATTAGATTATAATATATATATTTAGCTATTCCACGTAGTTTACTACCTTAATATACTTAATAATAAGGTTCTTAAATACCTTATTTATTTAAGCTAAGGTAGTATTAGCCTCTCTAAGGCGTAAGGACTATTAATAGGTATTAGTAATATTTAATAGCTTTATATTAACTTAAGCCTAATAGTAGAGGAGTAGTATTAATAATATATTTTATAAGACTCTAATAGATATCTTTAAACTTATAATACCCTTTATATATATTTCTTTATCAATTACCTTAAGGGGAGCTTTTTAAGTTTAGAAAAAGCTTATTAACCTTAGTACTTATAATCTTTAAGTTAGAAAGCTTACTAGCCTTTAAGGACTTTTTACCTTTAAAAGGGTCTAAGGATAGGGGTAAGGAATTTACGCCTAAGCTTAATATTAACCCTTAAAGAGCTTTTCTTTCCTCTAAATCAAGAGGGGTTAAGTAATTATTAAGGTAGTATATTTCTTAGGGTTAAAAGTATTATTATTATAAAGGATATACATATCTTTTCCTCCTACCTAAACTATTTATGAGTAATATAGTTATCCCTAATATTAATTATATATAAATAGTCTTAATATACTCTAATAAGACTTATAATAGTATACCCTATTATATTAAAGTCTAGGGGCTATTATATTAAAGATTTATTTATTTCTACTCTTAAAGTAACTACTAGCCCTACCTTAGAGTCTAATAGCTTAACCCTCTTAAGGAGGAGTTAAAAGCTATTAGTACTAATAAGGCTATTAGTTATAATCTATACCCTTATTAAAGTAATATCTAATATTAAGGGATTAAAGAATATATAATTTATAAAAGGTATATTCTTTACTCTATTTTTATTTATAAGTATCTAATTAACCCTATTTATTATATTAATTACTACCTTAATTATAATATAATTTAATACTTATAGGCTAGATATAATATTATTAGTAAAAGGGCTTATATAAGTTATAAGCGCGCTAGGGAATTTATACTAGATAGTCTTAAGGAATTAGAGGGGCTTAAGGCTTATAAGGGAAGGATAGTACGAGTTATATAATTTTAGTTAATTACTTAGTAATATTACTTCTTTATTTAGATTATTATACATAATAAGTACTCTGTCTGGTTTGTATAGATTAATTAATTAGCTATTAAGGATTCTATTAAGGACTACTTTTATACTCTACGGAAGTATTCCGTAGACAAGCGAATAGGCTAGCGACCGTATTAACATGCCTAGAAAATAAATAAGACTAACGTCCTTATTATTTTTACTATTATTATAAAAGTAATAGTAATATCTATTAAGGTCCTTAATATCGACATTTTACCTACCTATCCTTATAAGCCTTTACTAGGTTACCGGCCTTACTAAGATCCTCTAAGTTATACTATATATTATACTTATTACTATACCTAATCTATTTAATAAGGTATTATATTTTCCGTCTACTAATATACTTTTTAACTAGATATTTAATCTTATACTTATTATTATACTTAGTACTATCTTTAACGGCGACTAGGAGAGGCTTCTAACTAAACGCCTATTTATAAGGGTTATTACCTACTACCTTAGGCTCTAATTATATAATAGATATAACTAGCTAGACCTTTATAATTAGAGGAAGCTCTAGCTTATAAGCGAGGTAACTAATTTTATATAAGACTTAAAAGGGTCCTATATATTATTAAGATAATTTATAATTAGTAACTCTAGGAATTTTATAACTATAATATAGATATAGGAATACTTTATTATTAGTCTTAATATTAAGTTCTTTATATTTATTATTATAGCGCGCTTTTATTATAGCGTTTATAAATACTATATATTCCTTTATATCCTCTTACTTTATAAGCCGTAGTATATTAAAGGCTTCCGCTAGTAGATTATCTACTATAATAAGTATATCTATAGTATTATTTACCTTAAACCCGTAATATAGCTTATTTAAAGTAAAGCCTATAATAGCTAAAGGCGAATTATTTATTATTACTTAAATATATAGTAGTATTAGATCCTACTAACTCTATCTATTAAGATTATATATTAGATAAAATCTTATTATAATCTCTATAATCTAGTTTATTTATTCGCTCTATCTATTAGTTTATAAGTAATAGGCTATAGCTATAAGAAACTTAACTTTAAGACGCTTAAAGACTAATTACTAGAATTTAGATATAAAATAAGGATCTCTATTACTAATAATACTCTATAATATTCCCTAATTATATAAAAGGAGTTCTTAAAGTATAATCTCTACCTACTTAGGGGCTTTCTAAGTGTCTAATCCTAGTAAAAGAAGGACCTTCTTTAAGAACTTATATATAATAGTAAGTAAATAGTTTATTCTTATAAGTATTATAAGTAAAGTAATAATAAAATCTATTATAATAGTATAAAAGGGTATTAATAGTATTAATATTAGAACTTATATACTATATAATAGGTACCTCTTTATTTAATTTAATTAGTATTAAGGGTAATAAGAGATATATATCTATAAGTTTTTCGCTAGGTAATAAATATATATAGAGTCTAAGAGTTAATTATAATACTAGTAGTAACCTTTATAGTTTAAGAGGTTATATACTTATTTAAATAGTTCCTATTCTATAAATAGAGGTATATATAGCCTATACTTTCCTTTACTATTAATATAATAGATAAGGTCGTTATAAAGAATAAATAATAGACTAGGTTTTATTAAAGGAGTAGTATTTATAGAAGGCTTTAATATACTTATAATCTTTTACTATTAGTTATCTACCTTATAAGCCTTTTATAACCTAGACTTAAATTTATTAGTTATATTTACTAAGGTCGCGTAGTATATTATAATATAAGCTTTATTAAGGTCTTTAATTAGATTAAAGGCTTTAGTAGTCTTATTATAAAGGGCGTTAAGTACGCCTCTAATTAAACTAGGTATATCTATATTAATAGTACGTAGTTATAATAGGGTATCTAGTATAATATTAAATCTTCCGGCTTTATAATATAATTCTAAATTAAATAAGGATAAGTATTAAGAGGCTCTAATAAGTTATAAATTTAACTTTATAATACTAGTAGTACTTAATATTATTTACTTAGAGATAGGTATAGCTATAAAGTAATTTATATATATAATAATAGGAGGCCTTAAATTAAACTTAATTATATATCTAATCTTTTTATAACTTAAATAATCCCTACTATTTCTAGTTTTATAAGCTAATAATTCTATTCTATATTATTAAGATATCTATTAAAGAATATTATTAGTTAGATATTAGTCCTTATAAAAGGCTTTAAGGATATAAGGTCCCCTTTTATATAATATACTATAACCGCTAGACTAATAATCTTAGAGGTATTAAGATTAATATATAATACTCTATTATAATTATAATAGATTAGAAAGTATAGAGTACTAAAAGCCTTTTTTAAGTCTTAGAATACTAGTATTTCCTTAGGTATAGGTTTATAAAAGATAACTTATACTATATACCTCTTCTATACTAGCCTATTTACTCCTATAGTAAGGCCCTTATTAAGGATAACCTTATATTTTTATAATAGATCCGCCTATTAGGCGTATTAAGTAATAGATAAGCGGAGCTATCTAGTAAGACTAAGGAATATTTCTAGGTCTCTAAAGTTATAGGGAAAGCGTGGGGATATAATAGTAGTAATCTTCTCTTTAATTATTAATATTCCTAGGCTATTAATATACTAGCCTAGTAGTATAATAGAAGGGTAGCTAATATATAACTTTAATAGTAATAGGCTTATATATTTCTTTTAGAATAGATTAAAGACTTTATATAATTATTTAATATAATCTTATAAGGTATATAAGTATATAATATTATTATTAATATAGGCCTTAATAAAGGCCTAGTATTACTAAAGTATAATATTAGTCTAATACTAAATATATAAAGGCGAGCCCTTATAACTTATAAGGGCTATTAAAGACTACTCCTAGTTATAATAGCTTATAATTATAAGCTTATAATAATCTTTAACCTAGATATAGAACTAATAAAACTACCTAATTATATTAATAATAGAGATATATTAATACCCTTAGACTACGGTTATTATATTAACTTATAATAGTAAGGGGTATATATTACTATTTATAATCTTATTAAGCTCCTTAATATTAATAATAACTTAGCCCTTCCTACTATTAGGAGTATCTTACTAGATTATAAAGTAAGGATAGCTATATAGAGTTAACTAATTTAATTATATAAGTTTCCCTTAGGCCTAGAGCTTATTAAAGGTCTTATTAATAATATCCTTATCCTTTTACCTAAGAGGATATACTTAAGTAGGTCTAGATATTATATTAGGTTTTAATAGAATTAGTATCTATTATTCTTTAGATATATCTATTATATTACCTTTATTTATAAAAAGGTCTTAGTAAAAATTAATAATATTTATTAATTAGTTAGCTATATAAGATTTCCTATAGATTTTAACTCTATTAATAAGTATATACTCTAGAGTAGGGTTAATTATAATATCTAGTAAAGGGTTCTAATTAAGGCCCTTATTAGGCGTTATAAAAGCCTCTTATAAACTTCTTAATAAAGCTATTATTACTATAATAGTAGCTAATCTAGCTACCTTAGTAAATTTACTCTTCTAAGTATTTTACTATCTAGTAGTAGCGAGGCTAGTATAGTATATATTAACTATAAAATAGCTATTATAATTAAATTCTTTTATAATACTAAGTCTTACCTTCCTAGGAATAATTATATCTAAGTCTATATTATTCTTAATAAAAACTTAGCCTAGGGAGGTATTAATAATATAGGTGAATACTCTATTAGCGTAGCTAAGATTAAAGTTATAATTAGGCTTAAAGAGAAGATCTCTATTATCTAGTAAAGACCTATTATAAACTACTAGAACTAAGGTAGTAGACCGCGCCGGTATTATAAATTTAGCTTTATTCTTAATAATATATCTTACTAGAGCGGATTATCCTATGTCCTAGCATAGCATCCGTCTCAAGGGTTTTTACCGAGGTACAGCCGAGACGGATGCCAGCCTTGCTAGGACATAGGATACGCGGGTACTTATAAGTATAGTAATATCCTAGTAACTACTAATAGTAATTTATTACCTAGTAAAATCTAGTACTATCTCTTTAAGAGTTAGAATATCCGCTCTTATAAGTATTTTAGCCTTAAGGTTATCTATAATATAGACCTCTTATATAATTTAGGTAATAGCTAACTTATTATTAGCCCTAACCTTAAGGTAGAAGGTAATAGTAGTAAACTTATCTAAATAACATAGTTTAGACCTAAAACCTCTTATTAAAATACTAGTAGGTATAGTCTTAATATTAGTACCTTTAAGAATAAAGGTAGCATCTATTATTAATATTATATACCCTAGATTAGTATATATCTTAATATTTTCCCTATTAGTAATCTAGCTAATAGAGGTTAATATATAATAGTAGTTCTTAAATATATAGCCTATTCCTTAGACCGCTTCTACTAAAGAATAGATAATTAGTAGATTATCTACGGAAGGATTTAATATATTAGCGTCTACTATAGCTATTATTACTATTATTATTATTATAATAAGGTCTTTATTAAAGGCTTTACTAGGTCTAATACAGTATGTATGTATATATATATATAAATCCTATGCGGAGGGGAATACCCTCTAGCCTTTATAGGCTAGAGTAGACTAGACCCTACTCGGCCTTAGGGCTATATCCGGTTAAGTACTATATAACTAACTAATTAACGCTGGAATAAATCGCGTAAGTAACTAAGTACATAAAATCTAAAATCTATAATAACCCCGTTAAAATATAGTCGCTTAGCGGTATTATACTATTATATAATACCTTAGAGTACTAGTCTATCCCCCGAATAAAAACTATCCCGTCTACCGTTATTATTATTAGTTTATAATCTAGTTAGATAAATAGTACCTCCGCTTATTAGCGTAACGGCTAGATATTATCCCTATATAGAAAGATCTTAATACTATTACCCTTAGGTAGTTATTATTTTAATAATAGTCTCGCTAAAGACCTTTAAGGTCCCTATCTTAATTATAAATTTCGCGGCCTATTTTATTAATTTTATTATAGTAAGAATTATCTTAATATTAATTAGTTAGCCGCCCTAAGTAGCCTACCTTTTATCCTTAAATAAGGGATATAATTAATATACTCTTAAGTCTAGTATCCCTCTTTATAGGGATATTTAGGCGATTTAACTACTTAATATATATATAAGAGGTCCTTAAGGGCTATCTTTATTCTTAATTAGGTAACTACTAAGCTTATAACTTTTTATACCCTAGTATAAAAAGCTATAATCTAGTAGTCTAGTATAAGTACCTATTATTTTAACTTAGTACCTTACTTATATTCCTCCTAGGTATTAGCCTAACTTTTATTAATTAATACTCTAATATATTATTTACTAGCTAAGAGTAAATAGATCTAATCCTTATAAGTACCTTATTAGGAAGCCTATTTAGCTAGCTCGTCTACCTTTTTATTACCTAGGACTCCTTAATATACCGCTATCTACTATAGTATTACTAGAATACCTATATCTCTAAGTCTAGAGAGCTTATTAATAATCCTCTTTAAGATATATTATTTTAACTATCCTTATAAGTTTATTATAGACTTAATTAAGGCCTAATTATCTATTTATATTATTAATACTAGTAGAGCTATATTAATAGCGAGTTTATAGGCTATATAAATCCCTTCTAGTTCCCTAGTATATACTATATAGTATTTACTATTATTAAGGTATAATATCTATAATACCTTTAGTTATAATACTTATACTAAGGCGTTAATCTTCTTATTAATACCGCTTCTATTAATATAAATATATAGGGAGGTATAGTCTATTTTAGTAACTTAGTTATAGTCTATAATAGACTCTTCCTTACTATTATAGATCTATACTTTTAGAGTAATAAAGGGTACCCGCTTTTCTATCCTACCTTAAATAAGTTAGAATACCTTTACCTCTAATTATTCTAGGGGGCTTTCCTATTTAACTCTTTTTCCTAGTAGTTTCTATAGCTCTATTAGTATTTAAATAGCCCTAATAGTATTATAGTTTAGGTAGGTATAGATCTATAATATTATATCTATAACTACCTTTTCTAGCGCTTATTATACTAGAAGTTAATAGTATTTAATATTTAAAGCTACCCTTAAGATATTCTTAAACCCTTCTAAAATAATATAGGCTACCCTCTTTTAAATAACTTATAATATAGTAAGTACCTATTTCTATTTAAGCTTATATTCTATTACTATTAGGGTATACTATATTATATACTTAAAAAGTAGTATAAAAAGGATTATACCTTAATATAATCTTTATAAGCCTTTATAAGGAATATCCTAAATTAATCTAAAATAGCTTATAAGACTATTAAGCTTTATTATAACTTTTACTTTAAGGGATTATAAGTAGTCTTTTTAGTCTAGTCCTAAATCTAATATTAAATTAAGAAGTCTAGTAGACCTAACTAGTTTAATTATAAAGGTATTAAGGTCTAGCTCTACCTCTAGGTTATTTCTAGGCCTTTTCCTTATTCCTTAGGTTATTATAGGTTAAAAGTAAATAAATTAGTACTTTTCTACCTTAAATTTAGAGGTATAAGTAGTAGCCTAGTCTTAAATATTTATATAAATATCTTTAAGAGTCTTATAATTAGCTTAGGCTATAAGTCCCCTTATTAATATACTAGTATTATTAATATATAATAGTATTAGGTATCCTTTCTACTTATAAATATCTAAGATATTAATATTATAAAAAAGGTAGAGAATTAGTAAAAGTAGGGAGCCTTAAGGGATTCCTATTATAATTTAATATCTTTATAACTCTCCTTTAGGTATAATAATAACTATTAACCTATTAGAGAGGAAGCTTTATATCTATTTAATAGCTTATTTATTAATACTTTATTTCCTTAGATTATAAATTAGTCTAGGGTATAAGATATTATTAAAAGCGCCTTTTATATTAAATATAAGTAGGGAGGTAACCTAATTATCTTTAAATTTCTAGGCGTTATATACCCCTTCTAATATTATATAGATAGTATTTTTAATTAATAATAGCTTATATCCCCTTATATATTCCCTTAAGAGGAGCTAGTATTCTTTTATAAAGTAATTTATCCTTATAGTAATAATCTTTTTAAGTCCCTTCCCTAGTATATTAAGGAGGGTAATTAGTTAATGTAATTTTAGTTATATATAGTTATCCTTTCCTAGCTTCCTTAATACTATTATTTTAGAATAGTAGAAGTACTAGGGGTAGTATCCTAGGTTAATATAAGTATTAAATATCTAGCCTAGCTAGCCTTTAATATAGTCTAGGGATAGCTAAAGGATTTAGAAGGTAAGTCTATTATTACTTATAATTTTATTTAGGTAGCTAGTAAGTATAACCTATCTAACTTCCTATTTAATAATTATTAGGAATTCCCTTAGTATTAAATATTTAAAGCTTTCTAGGTTATCTAGTCTAGCCTATTATATTAAGGGGAAGAAGCTATTCTTTAAAAGTATTATCTTTTTATTAACCTTTATTACTATTATATTATTTAGTCCTACTAGCTTAGGGGTAAAAGATAATAATTATACCTATCCTCCCTTAATTTACTTACCTAATCTCTAGAGCTTTTAATTATTATTATATTCTTTTATATATTACCTCTATCCCTCCTTTTATTTTAATTTAATAAGTTTCTTCTTATAGTTTTATTATATATTTAGGTACTATCTATCCTAGCTTAACCTTGTTTATTACTATAGTCTTTCTAAATTATATACCTTAGTAATTACTTATTAATACTCCTTATTTATAAATAGCTTTAATTTAGGATAGATCTTTATAATTAGTATAACTTCTATTATTATAATTATTAATATTATAACTAGTTAAGTAACCTAGGTATTTAGTTCCTTAATAGTATTAATAGGCTTAAATATTATAAGTAGAGCTATATTAAGGTTAGTAAGAAATATTTCTTTATTAATTTATTTCTAGCTATATACCTCTCTTAGGGGTAGGAGTAATACTTCCTATTCTATTTTAATATAAACTACCTTATAATTAGAGTTATAATTAAGCTTCTTAGTAACTTTATATTTTACTATTAAGTTAGCTATTTTCTTTATAATAAATATAAGGTTAATTATTATAGCCTTACTACACCTCTTCTACTTAAAGGTTAGAAGGCCTTTAAGTATTAGAAGTATAAGCTTAACCTTATTAATAATCTTAATTAGCTTATTTACCTTTATATATTAGTATTTCCCTAGGCTAGTCTAGGTTAGATAGTAAAGGTTTAAGTCTCCTATTACTAGATATTTATTATAAGCGTTCCTTATAATTATTATATAAAGGATATTTAGTAATAAGATCTAAGAGTAGTCTTAAGTAGTTTTAATCCTTATCCTTTAAGAGTAGGCTTTATATCTTTAGGAGGGAGAGGCGTTATAAATATTATAAATATAAAGAGGTTTTTAATTTAGCCTTTAAGGCTTAAAGGTTATTATTACTAAGTTATTATTATAAGCCCTATTATACTATTTATCTATTAGAATTTTAGTACTAATATAAATATAGACTCTTATAATTATACCCTTTCTTATAAGGTAGTATAGGTAGAATTTAGATAGGGTAGGGTAATAAGTTTAATTCTTCTTTATATATTTCTAGGGTTTTTAAATAGTAAGAATATTATATTTATATAATACTATTTCCTAGAAAAGGGGGATTATTGTATTAGGGGAATTTTAAGTCTTAATTATAGCTTTAATATAGGACTAGTTAGGTATACCTTTATTAGATTTCTTTACTAGTAGTAGTACTTTATTTATTATTTATATTAATATCTTTCTTATTTAAGCTTCTAGTAGCCTTAGTATCCTTTCTATTAAAGCTTCTAGTAGTTTTTATATAAACTAGTTTCCCTTTTAAGTTAAATAAGTATTAGAGTTTATTCCTATTAGAGGTATTAGTCTCTATATTTAAGTTAGACCCTTATAAAGATTTTATATAATTTTTATATACTACCTTCTAAGTAGCTACTTATTTAGCCTTAAAGATTAAGACTAGTCTCTTCTTTAATACTTTTAAAGGGTACTTTTAAGTAGATTAAGATTAGTTCTCCTTATTTACCTTATTAATATAATAGAAGAGGGTATTAAAATTAGTATTAATATTAACTTTAATCCGTAGATTAATACTAAGGTCCTTAAGTATATTAATTTTATTAAGGGTAGTACCTATAATCTTTATTTATTAGGTAGTTTATAGGATAGTCCTATTAAATTTACTTAGTTTATTAAGGCCTAAGTTATCTAGCTAGATAATAGGTTGACTTAGGCTTTTAAGTACCTAGCTATTCTCCTTCCTCTAGGTAGTATTCTTATATAATAATATTAGTAGGCTTTTATTTACTAGACTCCTTTTCCTTATAATAGGTACTATTAGGAACTAGTCCCTTTATACCTAAAAGGATATAATAGGCTTAATTAATTTTATATAATCTTATATAATTATATTATAAGCTTTAATAAATTATTTATAAAAGTTATAAAACCCTAAAAAGGATTATACCTATTTTATTACCCTAAGGATTAGCTAATTATATATAATTAAAATATACTTTAAGTTTATAAAAATCCCTTTAAGGTTAATAATAATATAACTTAAAAACTCTATTATATTGATATTAAACTTATATTTCTTTAGTTTTATAAATAAATTATACTCTTTAAAGGTAATTAAAACTTCCTTTATATAATTTTTATAATTTATAAAGTTATTAGAGTAGACTAGGATATTATTAAAGTATATAATAATTATAATATCTATTAGATAAGCTAGAGCCTTATTAATATAAGACTAGAATATTAATAAAGTATTAGTAAGTTTAAAAGGTATAATATAATATTTAAAAAGATTATAATGAATATAAAATATTATCTTTTATTTATTACCTTCTTTAACTTAAATTAAATTATATACTCCCTTTAAACTAATCTTAGTATATATCTTTATATATTATAACTAGTTTAGGATCTTAAAAATTAAAGGGAAAAGATATTTATTATAAATTATAATAATATTAAGAGCTTAATAATTTATATAAAGGTATAATCCCCTATTCTTCTCTTTTATAAATAAAATAGATACCTTAATAGGTAGTTTAAAGTATTTAATAAACTCTAACTTGAGATTTTAATTAATATAATCTTTAAGGATAGTAAGTTCTATTTTAAAGAGGTTATAAAGAGGATTAAATAATAAGATAATACTTAATTAAAGGTTTATAATATAATTAAAGGCCTTTTAATAAGGTAGTAACTTAGTACCTACTTCTTTACTAAAATAAAAGTATTAATATATTTTAAGTACTTTATCAAGAGTATATCTCGTAATCCTTTAAAAAAAGTTAAATATAAACTATATTATCCTTAATTTCTTTATTAAATTTATATTAATTAAAATCTTTAATATTCCTTAATTACTTTTACCTTCCTTAATATTTAATTTATAATAGGATTAATTTATTATAATTATAAAAGACTTAAGATTAACTATTATCCTTATATAAATATTACTTGAAATAGAAAATAGTTATATAATATATTAAGAGTATTTATCTTAATTTAATATAGTACTTAAGATAAGGTAGTATTAATAGTCCTACTATTAATATCTACTACGCTAGTAGGTCTAATATAAAGGGGCGTAATCCTTAAAGTCTTTATAAAGTCTTAATTAATAAAGTTAATTATAACTTTATAATAAATAAAGGCTTAAAGGGTTATTTTAATATATTAGAGTCCAATACTTATATATTCCTTTTATAATTATATTTAAGTACTAATGTAATTAGTTTGATCTATTATATTAAAAGTATTATTTAAAATAAATTATAAGGATTCTTATTTAAGAGTATCCTTTAACTTTAAAAGTTATTTATTTAGGATATACTTATTCTACCTTAAAGGAGGGGATAAATCCTAGGCTAAAATACTCCTTAAGGCCTTAAATATTATAGGTATATTTTTTTTAAGTAGGAGTAGTTTATAAAGTTACCTTTATAATCCTTCCTCTAATAGCCCTTTTTAGTATAATATATATATAATCCTTTATCTTAATATTTCTTTTAATAGTTATTATAAATACTAGACCTCTTTTTTATATTTAAGCTTATATCCCTTAAAGAATTTAAGTTATTTAATTAGTCTTTTAAAGGGGAGTAAAGGTTAAACTCCTTAATCTTATTAATTATAAATTATACCTTCTTCTACCTATTATACTCTACCTCTTCTCTATCCTTTAAGGTTTATTCTTTAATCTTAAAGTAGCTTTTAGCCTATTATACTACTATCTTAAAGGTTATAAAGGTATTTAGTAATTTAAGTTAAGATTAATAAATCTAGTTTAAAATCTCTCTTAATAGCTTCTACTTAAAGGTATAATAGATAGTAGAATTATTTTAGAAAGGATCTATTATTAAGGTCTTAAAGTAATTTATAAAGTTTTATATAATCTTACTATTCTTTATTTAAATCCTTTTTATTTTAAGGTTTATATTTAATTTAATATCTCTTATAAAATAGTTCTTTAATAATTATACTTAGAGTTTATCTTAGTCCTTATATATATCTTTTTAGCCCTTTAACTTTATTAATTATATTCGCGTCCTAATCCTAGGCCTTAGATAGATATAAGTTATAAAGGCTTATATATTTATACCCTTAATAAGTTATACATTAAAAAAATTATTATAATTAATAATCTAGAGGCGGATATTTATAAGAGGGCTAGTAAATATAAGGGGATATTATATTTAACCCTCTTCTAGTTTTAACTAATTAATATAGGTATTCTAATAGTAGGATTATAAGGGAGGATAGGTGTTAAGCTAGGCCTTATTAATAGGGACTCTTTTAGTTTATATAGATTAATTAAATAAGAAAGCTATTCAGGCTATTAAGAATAATAAAGTATTAGGGAGGCGGAAGTCATTCCGCTATTACTAAGCGAGACGTATAAAGTAGAGTGGATTCCATATTAGTATACTAGTAAAATAAAAAAAGTAAACGACCTCGTTTACTAATTTAATACTTCCTATCCTTATATACCTTTACTAAATTACTAGCCTTAGATAAATCTACTAGGTTATACTGTAAATTATCTTTATTATTATAGCTAACCTACTTAAGTAAGTACTAAGTCTTTCCCCTTAAATACCTCTTATCTAGTAATCTCTTAATTTTATACTCGTCCCTATAAATAATACCGTCTTCGGCAGTAATAGAGGGTAGCCTATTATTAAAAGTCCTATTATATAAATTAATACCTTCTATTTCTAGCTTAAGTTATACTATTAATACTACCGGCTATATATATATTATAAGGGGTAGCTTAAGTTAATAGGCGAGTAATCCTACCTTTTATAAAATCTTAAAAGGACTAGTATACTATTATAAGAGTTTTCTATTAATAATACCTAGGATTTTATATCCTTTATATAAATAGAGAAAGACTCTATTATTTTTACTAAATTATAAACCTTTATATTTATTATTATACCTAGATTTTATTATTATATTATTAAAGGTTATAGTATCTTCTACCTATTCCTAGTAGGTAAGTTATAAGCTATTAAAGGCTTTTATAAGGATATTACTAATTACTAGTATATTTATACTATTATTTACCTTAAAACTATAATAGAGCTTATTAGGAGTATATCTTATAATAGTAGGGGAGCTATTAATATTAGCCTAGATATATAGGAGTATATAATCCTATTAATTCTAGGTATCTAGATAGTATATAAGGTAGAACTATATAATAATTCTTATAATTTAATTAATATACTCACTCTATCTATTAGTTTATAAATAATAGGTAGTAGATATAAGAAATTTAACTTTAAGGTATTTAAAGATCTCTTATTAGAAGTTTAATATAAATTAAGGATCTTAATTATTAATAATACTATATAGAATTCCCTAGTTATAAGATAATAAAGATAAAATTATAACCTAGGCCTACTAGGGGGCTTTCTAAGTATTAATACCTAGTCGAAGAAGGACCTTCTTTAAGAACTTATAAATAATTATTAGTAGGTAATTTATACCTAATAATATAATAGATAGTATATAAGGTAGAACTATATAATAATTCTTATAATTTAATTAATATACTCACTCTATCTATTAGTTTATAAATAATAGGTAGTAGATATAAGAAATTTAACTTTAAGGTATTTAAAGATCTCTTATTAGAAGTTTAATATAAATTAAGGATCTTAATTATTAATAATACTATATAGAATTCCCTAGTTATAAGATAATAAAGATAAAATTATAACCTAGGCCTACTAGGGGGCTTTCTAAGTATTAATACCTAGTCGAAGAAGGACCTTCTTTAAGAACTTATAAATAATTATTAGTAGGTAATTTATACCTAATAATATAATAGGAAGAGTAACTATAAAGTCTATTATAATTATATAAAATAATATAAGCGGAGTTAGTATAAGTACTTACTTATTATATAATAGATATCTTCTTATCTAATTAAGTTAATATTAAAGGTAGTAGTTAATATAGGCTTAAAGGTTCTTAGCTAGATATCTAATATATATTATATAAGAAAGTCGGTTATAATATTTATAATAACTACTATAATTAGAAAAGTTATAAGCTTATTTAAATAATTCTTTCTTTATAATAGGGGGAATATATTACAACTGTAATCATTGATATAGTAAAGTAGTAAAGGTTGCAGAGAAGGGAAGCTTCTCGCAGGCCTAATACGTGCCTGCGGAAGGCTTCCGCTCTCTACGCTATAAGCTACTAGCTATATAGCGATAATCGTAACAGATACCGGCAAATAAACAATGCTATCATCCTAATAGTAACAGGAAAACATTAGTAAAATAATAACCTAGGTCCTAAATAAGGCCCTTTATACTATAGCTGATTTATTACTATTAATATTATTAAACTCTATTACTAAGTTAATAGCATTCCTAATCAGTTCCTTTTCTAACATCTAGTAGTCTTCCTTAGGGCCATAGTTCTTCCATCTAATAAGGTATTTAATGGCCTATCTATAGCTATAATATATCTATCTCTTACTAATTAACTTCTTAATTTCCTATTCCTCCTCATCCTACCTATTAATAATAATAGGAATAGCCGGTCGACGACGTTAGTATAGGTTATCCGCGGGGTCTATAATAGGCTATAAATAGGCGATTAATATAATATTATAAATCCTTATATTATTAGGGAGGGTAAGTTTATAGGCTAAGTGACTAATCTATCTAATTATATAAAATAGTCTAACTAGTTATTAGCTAGTCTTTCTAGACTAGACGGCTAGGATATAATAACCCTAGTATAGTTATAAGTATACTATATCTCCTACTTTAAAGTATATTAGAGTATAGTAAGAATTATAGTAGTCTTTTATTTTTATAGCTATAAAGGTAATAGTATCCTTTATATTAATATATAAAGGCCTATAATTAGTTATAATTTAGTTAGGATATACTAGTATAGCTAAGGCTTTATTAATAAGGGCCTTATTATAGAAGCCTTTAATAGGGTCCTCTAGTTCTAAAAGGTCTAGTAATTCTCGAGTCTTAAATTTATATAAGACCTAAGTAGGTACTAGACGGGTAGAGCTATATTTTATAGAGTTATTTAACGAAGCTAATATCCTATTAATAATTAAGGGCTACTACTAGGAATTATCTAGAGTAGTAATATAATACTAGAGGGCTATCTTAGCCATTTAGTTTATACGCTCTAATATACTATTAATTTATAGATACTAGGCTATTAAATAGAGGAGGCTTACTTTTAATACTAAAAAGATCTACTTCTATATTTAACTAATAAACTTTTAATCCTAGTTAGAAATAATAGCCCTTAGTACGCCCTAATTTAAAAGGGTAAGATAGTTAATTAGTTTAGTAGCCTAGTCTTTTCCTAATTATACATTCTTACTAGGAATTAGGGTAATTACCTTTAAGAGTTTATTAATAACTAATATAATTAAGTTAAACCTATTAGTTAAATAGGATAAGGCTAGAATAAAATCTATAGTAAGTATATAAAATAGCTAGGAAGGTATTAAGATTAGTTATAAAGACTTATAAGGCTAATATCTTAGGGTCTAATTTAATTAATAATATAAATAGTATTAGATAAATTTATAAAGCTTTATTACTATATTATAAATATAAAGTCCCTTAATTAGACGCTTATAAGTCTAGGTATAACCTAGATATCCTATCTTATTATAAGTAAGTTAGAAGACTTCCTTTTCTAGAGAAGTCGGGATATATAGATAAAGGCCTATTTTATTATTATTAAAATATAATAATTTATTAATAACGTAATATAGTAGCTTAGTAGTATTACTATTTAAGGCTTTATTCTCCTTTATTATTAATATTAATCGTGCCTAACGTAGTTTAGTAAGGCCCTTAATTAGACGTTATTTAAAATTAGGACTTATTTCTATTAGATTAACTAGGAAAGCCTTTACTAGTATAGCCTCGAGTAAGTTACTAGTATTAATAGGGTAGTACTTATAAGTAGCTAGTCTAGAAAGGGCATTAAAAATAATATTAGATTTCCTAGGCTTATAATAGATATCTAGTTAAAAATATTATAGATATTTAGAGGCGCGAATAAGATAAAGATTTAGCTTTTCTATTAAGGTTATATTTAGACTTATCTAATAGGTTATTAATATAGCGGCTAAATAATTAGTATAGATAATAGTTACCTACTTAGTAGCCTTAATTATATACCTAATCTTCTTTACTACCTAGATAATCCTAGCGATTTCTAGCTCTATTAGCTAGTATTAATTCTCAGCGTTAATAAGTAGGTAGCTAAGGAAAAGAATTAGTAACTATAACTTCTACCTAGGGAAGTTACTTATAAAAGCCTTTATTAGACCTATAATATAATATATATATACTCTAAAACTAAATTCCTTACTTATATTAAGATCTATAAATAGTTAGAGTTTCTTATTAAAATAGTATAAGATTATTAGGCTAATAAATAGTTTCTAGAGTTAATAAAATATATTAAGCTCCTTTAGTATAGGCTTATTAAGATAAGTTTTATAAGCCAATTTTTTACGCGTATTACCCTAAATACTAGAAGAAGGCCCTTATTATACCGCTATATTATATATAGACTTATTAAAATAAGTCTTTTATAACTAAAGGGGTTTTATAATAGCAGTATAGAAGGCGATATATTAATATAAATACCCTATTAAACTAAGGTACTATTCTAGGGCTATTAAGTTAATTAGGAAGCGTAGATTAATAATAGTAGCTAATTTCTCCTCTATTATAATAAGTCTTAGGGCATCTACCTTTTAGCTTAAGAGGTAGACTAATAGGAAACTAAGAAAGGATTTCTTAGGTAATAGGTAGATATTTATATTATTAAGGGCCTAGAATACCTAGTTAAGATAGTTAAGGTATTCTTCTAGAGATCTTAAAAAGATAATAATATTATTAATATATATATAATAGAAATACTAAAACGGCTAGAGAATTCTATCTATTATACGCTATATATAAGCTAGGGAGTTATAGTATCCTATAACTAGGATATTAAATAACTCTTAGCCTTAATAACTAGCTATTATAAGATAATAATAATATAACTTATTAATAGACTATTAATAAAAGAAACTTACCGCGTTAATAGTACTAATATAGGTAGTATCTTTTAATAGAGCTAATATCTTAGCCTATAATAGGATAGGATATATATCTAGTATTATAATTTTATTTAAGACCTTATTATCTACTACTATATAGCCTTTATAAAGGCCGTCTATAGATTACTTCTAGACTATAAAATATAGGAATAAAAATGGGGTTAACTCTATTATCTAGTCTATTCTACCCTATTTATATAGCTTATTAAATTTATTATTATTAACTTCTTTATCTACCTTCCCTAGGAGATAAACCCTAGCCTAGCTAGGTTTATAGATTTATAGCTAGTTATCTATAAGCGGGATATCTATCTATTAAGACTCTAGGATATATATTATAGTCCTAGTATCTTATTATAGGTTTAGGTACTTATTAATAACGTCCCCTAATAAGGCCCTTAATTAAGGGGAGCCGTAGACTATTATACCTGAAGGGTAAGTAGATTCTATCTCTAGGGCCGTAGTAGTAGGTACTATTACTATAAATACTATAATAGTAGTAATAAGATATTAGAGACTAGTTTTAACCTAGTTAGCTACCTTAGCCCTTTTAGGGGGCCTAGTAGTAAGGTTATTATAGAAGGCTTCTATAAGGAAATAGCCTAAAGTATTATATTTAGTAACCTAGCTAAGTTTTATATTCTTAACTAACTTAATTTTATAGTTAGTATTATTTCTAATAAAGATATATAATATACTATAATTAATAATATAAGTATAGATAGAAAGATTATCTAGCTTATCTAACTTAAAGATTAAGTCTTAATCCTTTAAAAGATTAAGCGACTAATAATAAAGACTAGTAATTTAAACTTACTTATTAGAGTAAGGGCTAATAATAATATTAGCCTAACTAAATATTATAATATTAATATAAGTTCCCTTACTAGAGACTTTAATAGGGACTTTAAGGTTTTAATAAGAATAGATTATTATTAAATTCCTATTAAGGTTAATAATAATACCCTTAGATTTAAGAATATTAACCTTAATTAAGGCCTTTATTAAAAGATTATTTACTATATATAATTCCCTCTTAATAAAAGTAGTACTATTATTACTAGGAATATACATTAATAGCTTAATATATTTATTAGTATTATACTTCTTACTTCTAATACCTCTTACCTTTATAGGTGTTAGTATTTTAGAGATTTTAGCTTATAGGAACTACTCTAATAGGAAAGTCCTATCTATTAGACTTATTATATAACCTATATTTATATAAAGCTTATAAAGAGGGCGGATAATATCTAGGGTAAACCTAACCTAAGTTATAATAAAATAATATCCCCTAAAGGTATATCCTCTTAAAGTAGTCTATTTAGAAGTACTCTAAATAATAGTCTATAGAAGGCTTTAATAGGTACTACTAACCTTAGCCTCCTTAGATAACGTTATAGTAACTATTAAGGCCCTTATTTTATAGTAAATACTATAATAGATATAACTATATAGAGTATTATTAGACGGGAATATCCTAGAATATTTCTAATAACTAAAGGCTTTATTAGATAGCTAGATTATTAGGAAATAGGTTTTAATAGTATTATTATCTTAATAACTCTTAGGATCTTAACTATATTCCTAAGAATTATCTAGGTATTAGCTTAGACTAGGGTTAGTTTAGTTTATAGACTAGTAGTATTTATCCTTATAAGTATTATAAGTTACCTACTTATTATAAGGCTCTTCCTAAGGATTTCTATCCTTAATAGTAGCCTAGTATATATAAAGCCATTATTATACCTAATTATATAGCTTATATAGGTAGTTACTATTTAAAGTATTTAGTAGATAGCCTTAACCTAGGTTATAGTTCTAGTATTAACTCTACCTAGGTAACGCGTTTCCGTTTATAATTTATAAGGGTTATTAAGGACTAGTAATTTATACCTATTAAGGGTTATTATTAAAGTTACCTTAATAGTTTCTATATAGTATAAATAGTATAAATAGTTAGGTAACTAGATTCTAATTATTATAATTTAGCCTTAGAGCCCTACTATTATAATTAAAACTATTACCGCTAAATTAGTAAGGAGGATTATTTAAATAAGAAGTATACTAACCTAATTAAGGATCTTATTAATTATTATAATAACTATCCTACTTTATCTTAAAGCCTTTCTTAATAAGGCCCTTATTTTTATAAATATTAAACTAAGTATCCTTCTTATATCTAAGTTCTTTAAGGAGGCCCTTAATTATTAATTCCTTAGTTAGTAATAATAGATCCCGACGTAATTATCTATTTATATATTTAAATACTAGGAGGACTTAGGCTTACTCTATAAGAGTAATATTAGTATTTTTACTATTTAGGATAATACTAGAGATATAGTCGGCTAGATCCTATTAATTTTAAGCGTCCTTTACTATATAGTAGATATTTTCTAGTAGACTTAGCGACTTACTAGGAGAGTCCCGAAAATGTTCCTATAAAGCTATATACTATTTAGTAATACTAGTAGGGTTATTTTATAGACTAATACGGGTAGTATATAATAATTAATTAGTAAACTAATTATTAGCTTTCCTAAGTAAACTTAAGTCTAGATTTAACTATATAAGAGTTAGATCTATAGTAGTAGCTTTTACTTTAACTCTATTAATAAAGCTAAAAATATTATAATAGATATTATAACTATCTTTAACTTTAACTAGGGGTATATTAGGATCCGGATTAAAATACCTAATATCCTAGGGCTTAAACTAAGGGGTAGTGACTATAGGAGCTAGGGCTATAACTACTATAGGCTAATAAGTCTAACGACCCCCTACCCTAGTATTTATACTCTAGAAAAAGGTAGATATTATATTAAACTATTCGGGCGTAAAGCCTCTAATAGGTATATTCGCCTAGCTAGTATTACTAATATTATTTCCCCTATTATCCGCTATATCTAAAGGCTCTAGTAGACTAGGGAGCTCTAGTCCTGTTAGGCGATTATATATAGCCTCTTCTACTAAGGTTACTCTAGTATCTACCGAAAATAAAGTGGACTCTATTAGTATTAGTGAGGTTAACCTTAGTAGTAAACGGATTAAGGTCCCTATTAGGGAGGTAGGTACTAAGGGAGGCTACTATAGATAGTACCTTATAAATATAGTAGCTTTCTTAAAATAATAATTTACTATACGGAATTAGCTTTTATTAATAGCCTAGTTAGTAGGCTAGGATAGTTCGTCGACGTTAAGAAGACTAGGTTCTAAAGATAAAGACCTAGTACAGTACTATTATTCTTATAAGGTATTAGAAGAGATATAGTTAGTCTATAGTAGTCTAAGATTCCCGTTAATAATAAGTATTATCAGGAAACGGCTAATATTATTAATAATAATAGTATAATTATATCTAGTATTAATAAAATCGTATAATTAAAAAGTAAGGATAAGGGTTTCCCTATTAGTAGCTAGGATAAGTGGTAAGCGGTAAGCGGGGAAATATCTAGGAAATATCTAAATTTACTTAGTAAAATACTAAGGTTTCTCTAAAAATCCTGATAATCTAATGAAATCCTAATACTATTAGGAGGTAGTAATATATAATAAATAAGGCTCTTATTAATTATAGGTTTTAAAGAGACTTCTATAGATATTATTAGTTACGGAAGGCTTCTTTAGCTAGCCTAAATAAGTATTAAATAGAATAGCGTGCGGAAGACTTATAAGGACTTATACCTTAAGGCTAGTACTATAATAGCTAGTACTATAGATAGCTAGTACTATAGATAGCTAGTACTATAGATAGCTAGTACTATAGATAGCTAGTACTATAATAGCTAGTACTATAATAGCTAGTAGACTGTATACGGCTTATTAGCAGTTAATAGTACTAATAGTAGCCGATGCGGTGTTACTACTATATATTATAACTATAATTATTAATATAGTAAAGTAGTAAAGGTTATAGAGAAGGGAAGCTTCTTATAGGCCTAATACGTGCCTGTAGAAGGCTTCCGCTCTCTGCGCTATAAGCTACTAGCTATATAGCGATAATCGTAATAGAATATATAATTATTACCTTTTCTTAGTATTAATATAAAAATTAAGCCTATCTTTAAGAATAAATAATATTCTAAGTTTACTATATTCTAAAATTTTATCTAGATTACTACTTACGGGAGGCTTTAATATATTAAGGATCTTTTACTATTACTTATTATTCTAATAGCCCGTTTATAGTTAAGATTTAAAATCCTCTATTATCTCTATATTCATTATATAGTAGATAGTAAGACTATTAAAGTCTTTAGTATTATAAGAAAGACTATTATAGGATATAAGAAGAATATTAAGAATCCTATCTAATAAATTAGCTATTTTACTCCTATTTATAGTTATATAGAGCCTAGATAATATATTAGGTATTATATTTAATTTACTAGATTTATAATATAATTCTAAGTTAAATAAAGAAAGGTACTAAGTAGCTTATATAAGCTAGAGATTTAATTTATTTATACTTATAGTCCTTAATATTAATTATTTTAATATTAGAATTATAGTAGAATAATTAGTATAAATAATTATAAGTAGTTATAAATTTAATTTAATTATATACTAAACCTTCCTATTAACTTATATAATACTGGTAATTTCTAATTTAATAAGCTAATAGTTCTTCTCTATATTATTAAGATAGTAATATTAAAGATATAATAGGCTATATATTAGTCCTTATAAGAGGCTTTAATAACTATATAGGATCTCCCTTTATATAGTATATAATAGCCGTAAATCCTACTACTTTTAAGGTATCTAGATCTATATATAGAACCCTATTATAATTATAATAAATAAGAAATTAGGGAGTCTTAAAAGCCTCTTATAAATTATAAAAAGTATTAAGCTCCTCTTATATAAATTTATAGAAAACTACTTTAATTTCCTTCCTTTTTTATATATAACCCTTTATACCTATATCAAGGCCCTTATTAAGGACTACCTTTCTCTTTTATAAGGGGTCTACCCTCTATATATATCTCTTAATCGACGAATAGAGCTAACTAGTTAATCTAAGAAATATTTCTAGATTAGCTAGGTTTTATAGAAATTATAGCGAGGTAATAGCTATAATTTTCTCTTTTATTATAAATATATTAAGGCTATTAATATACTATCTTAATAGAGTAATAGATAAATAGCTAATAAATAACTTTATAGGAGAAAAGCTTACTTATTTTTAATAAAAGAAATTAAAAACCTTATATAAATAACTTAAATATTTTTATAAAGTATATAATAATATAAGCCTTTATAAACTCCTAATATTCTTAAAGTATAATATTAGTTTATTATTATATATATAGTAGGGAACCCTTATAACTTATAAGGGTTATAGATAACTATTCTTAGCTACAATAGCTTACTATTATAAGCTTATATTAATCCTTTACTTATACCTAGAATTAGTAGAACTATCTTATAATATTAATAACTATTATATATTAATAACCCTATATTAATACTATTATATTAGCTTATAAGGGGAGTAGATAGGTATTATTCTTTATAATTTTATTAAGCTCCTATATATTTATTATAATATAGCCTTTTTACTTAGTAGGAGTATCTTACTAAATTATAAAGTAGGGATAGTTAAATATATAGTATTAGCTAATTTAATTATATAAGTTTTCCTTAGGCTTAAAGCTTATTAAAGGTCTTATTAATAATATCTTTATCTTTTTACTTAAGAGGATATATTTATATAGGTTTAAATAATATATTTAGCTTTAATAAAATTAATATCTATTATTCTTCTAAGATATTAACTATATCTCTATTATTTATAAAAAGATCCTAGTATAATTTAATAATTTTAGCTAGTTAATTTATAATATATACTTCTTTATAAATTTTAACTCTATTCTTAAGCGTATTTTTAAGACTAGTGTTAAATTTTAGTACTTAACTCTATAGAAAGAGCCTAATTAATAGATATAATAGATAATATAAATATTATAAGAGCCTTCTTATTAATTATAATTAATAAGGATATAGCTAATATAGCTAATATAATAGCTATTATAATAATTTTAGCCTATTTACCCTTCTAACTATTATATTAACTACTAGTTATAAGGCTAGAGTAGTATATATTAATTATAAAATATCTATTATAATTAAACTCTTTTATAATCCCTAATCTTACCTTCTTAGGAATAATAATATAAGTAAATATACTACTAGCGTACCTAAGATTAAACTTATAGGAAGGCTTAAAGAGAAGGTCTTAATTATCTAATAAAATCTTATTAAAGATAATAGCTACTAATATAGTAGTCTTTATAAGAATTAAGAATTATTTCTTATTCTTAATTACTTATTTTACTAGTAAAGAGTAAATCTAAGTACTTATTAGGATTCTAATATTTTAATAGCTATTAATAGTAATTTATTATTTTATAAAATTTAATATTATAGCTTCTAGAGTAAGAATATTAGCTCTTATAAGTATTTTAGCCTTAAGATTATTTATAATATAAATTTCCCTAGTAATACTTATAATTATAAGCTTATTATTATTAATAACGCCTTAAAGAAAATAAGTTATAATAGTAAATTTATTAGAATAATAAATGTTAGACCTAAGACCCTTAATAGGAATATTAATAGGTATAGTTTTAATTTTTATACTAGTAGGAATAAAAGTTATATCTATAGTTAATATTATATATCCTAGATTAGAATAGACTTTAATATCTTTATTATTATTAGTCTATTTAATAGTTATATTAGTATAATAATAGTTCTTAAAAGTATAACCTATCCCTTATATACCTACTATTAATAGAATAATTATAATAGGATCCCTTATAAAATAACTTACTAAGTTAGTATTTACTAGAGTATCTACTACTAGTAGAGTAACTATAAAAGGCTTTAATAATTAGTCTTCTAGTATTAATTACAAAGGTAATTAAAGAGTTTATTCTTTAATAGGAATCTTAGATAGTAATAATAATATTTATAATCTAAGAGAGGACTAGTTATAAAGAAATAGTTTCTATAATTATTCCTAAAACTATTATTAGGTTTAATATCTTCTATCATAAATACTTAATAATATTATAAGGTTTCTTCCTAGGATAGTTTATAAGAACCTTCCTAGTAGAAATCGGAGGGCTTATAAGTAAAATCTAAGTATAAACCTTTTTATTTATAACCTTAAGGGCTTTAAGAAGGCTATCCCTTAGAGGCTTCCTTAATAGCGGCCTAGTAGACCTATAAAGGTCTTAGAGGCTATTACTATTATTCCCCTTATAATTTAAAGGGAAAGTAATTTCCTTAATTATAACGAATACTTCGTGATATAGTAGAAAGATGTATTAGTAGAGAGGCGGAGAGCCTCCCTATAAGCTACTACACTAAGCCTAATATAGTATAGCTAGTATAAAAGCGTTTATAAGAGCCTTTAGTATAGTAACTATAATAAATACCGGTAAATAAATAATACTATCACCCTAATAGCTAGAAGGTAAGACTTCCTAATAAAGACCTTAATCTACCTAATTATATAATGCCTAATTAGAAACTATATATATTATTATAATCCTTAATTATATTAGTAGTATTCCTTATTAGTTCTCTTTCTAATATCTAGTAGTCTTCTTTAAGGCTGCTATTCTTTTATCTTACTAAGTATTTAACTAACTACTTATATCCTCTATATATCTATTATTTATTAACTAATCTATTAATTTCCTATTTATCCTAGCTATTAAGAATAACGGGAACCGCTAGTTAATACCGCTTATATAGGTTGTTAGTAGGATTAGTTATAGGCTCTAGGTATATAATAGAGATAATATTATAAATCTTTATATTATCTAGGAGGTTTAGTTAATATTAAGCCGGCCTATATATTTATTAATTCTAAAAGACCTTATAAGTTATTACCTAATCTTCTTAGACTTAATTACTAGTACTCTATATTAATATTAATATTTATATTTTATACTCTATTATCTAGCTACTTAGAGCTAATAAGGGCGTTCTAACTCTAGTTTTTTTAGAGGAAACTATAAATTATAGAAGAAAACCTCTCTTACCTACTTAATTTATTATATTACTTCTAGGCCTTTAGATATTATATATTATCCTCCCCCTTATACTCTATACTACCTTAGTATTAGATCTTAATATCTATATACTCCTCTCTCTTATTAGGGCTACGCCCCTTTCTCTACTCCTAAAAGGTTTATATTTCCTTAATTACCCTCTTATCCTTCCTTATATAATTTAACTAATACTAATAAGTACCCCTAGCCCTCCTACTATTCTACTACTACCCTAGCTACTCCTCTCTTATACTATCTAGTATTAAAGTATCCTTTTCTCTTAAACTTATAATATATAAGTTACTATTATTATTAGCCTAATAAAGGGTTTATAATATTTTTATTAAAAACTACTATATATCTTTTTTATAATATATAAGAGGGAGCTATTATAATTATTAAGGGGGTATAAATATATTTTATTACCGCCTTTATATTACTATTTCTTAGTATTAGGCTATATAATAATCTATTTATAAGAGAAAGTAGATTATATTAAAATCCCGCTAGTTATACTTATAATTATAGGGTTACTACTCCTACTCCTACGCGTAGTTATAATCCTCCTAGCTAGGAGGGGTAGCCCTAGCCTATTATTCTAACTTTTCTACTTAGTATAACACCTTCTATCTCTTAACCTAGAGTCTCTTATACGTAGAGCTAATACTACTAGTAGGAATTAAGGTAGGTATTATTATATATATTAAGGGCGCGCTTACTACGCGTATAAAAGCTTTATATAAGGAGCTCTACTATTATATAATATCTTAATTATATTCTAACTATATTTAGACTAGAGACCTCTTACCTCTATTAATAAGTAATAGGTTTATAGTTAGTACCGCGTACAGGTAGATCTTATTACTAGCCTACTAGTACTCTATAACCCTAATATAATTATAAATTAACTATATTCCCTACTCTAAAGAATATCGGCGTATAATACGCGTTATAATATTTTTTTATCTTAAGGGAGGTAAATATAATTACGTCCTTAGTATCTATATATACTAGGCGGTATTTATCTATAAAAGCTAGCCTAGGATTTACCTCCTCTATATTAGCGGGGTATAATATAATAAGGTCCTTATTACTATAGACTTCTATATAGTTTACTAAGGTATTATAGGTATTAGCCTAGGTAAAGCCTTCTATAAATAAATTATTATTAGGGCGTAGTAAGTCTAGTACAATATATACTTCCTATGTTAATTTAACTACTCTTTTACCCTTGATAATATAAAGGGGCTATTTATTAAGGTCTTAAATTCTAGGCTAAGGTTATATATATTATATATTTAAAGATATATTAATATTTCTCCTTCCTTCTTTATAACTTATATCTCTAGGGAGTATAAGTCCCTTAATATAAATTTAATTCTTTATTTATTAATATTTTAATATTTATTTATAAAGATTAAAGAAATATATCCTTATATCTCTTTTAACTTTATATATTAGGTAGAATACTCTCTTACTTAAGTTATATATTAAACCTATCCTCTTTATATATAATAATTCCTAGATAGCTAGGATATTTATTTAGGGCGGTAGTACGCGTATACCCTATCCTAGTCCGCGTGTACCCCGTCCTAGTACGCGTATACCTTAGTCCTAGTACGCGTATACCTTGTCCCGGTGCGCGTATACCTATCTAGTTTAGGTATAATAGACTACTAACTAAGTAAACTACTAAATTAGACTATTAGGCCGGAAAAATTATCTAAGGTTTTAAAATACCTAAATTATATATTTACCGTTATCTTTATAAATAGATATATTTATATTATAGATATTCTAATTAGCTAATATCTAGCTAGCTAGGTTACCTAATAAGTTACCTAACTAGGCTATAGCATTAAAAACCCCTATATATATCCTATTACTAAACCTAGCTAGCTATTCTAATAGCTTATATACCCTACTTATAGTAGCTAGCCTACCTCTTACTATTATTAATATAGTCCCTTATTATTACTAATATACTAGTTAAGCTAGAAGGCGCGTCGCTAATAGGTTACCTTATAAGCGAGCTAATAAGGACTAGGCTTATACTAATATACTACTACTTCTTAATATAGATATAGCGTATCTACCTTATATATTAGCTCCTCCTCTTAGTATAGATCTAGCTCTTACTCTACCCCTTAATATTAATAGCGGTATTAATAGCGGCGTTAATAGTGGTATTATACCTCCCTTACCCCTAGGACTAAAGTATACCTCTAACTCTTTATTAAGTATATACTCTTCTACTTAACTAGCTATAATAGCTATTTAACTATTAACTTAGCTTAATATAATAGCTACTTAGTCGGCCTTATATTAATCTTATAAGGTAATAGTATACTTAAAACCTAAGGGTTTATAAGTAGTAGACTTATTAAAGGCTTACTCTCGCGTATACTTTTTAATATTATATTTTTTATTAGGAGCTTCTAGTAGACGTCCTTTTAGTTTAATAATAATAGGTTCGCGTATCCTAAGAAGCTTATTAGTATTATTATTAGGAGTATCTAATAGGGGCTTATTACTATTACTACCGCTATTACTATTACCTTCGCGGTTGCTATTACTACTAATATAAGGGCGGCTAAGGAGTATAGGCTTTTTAAATTACTAGTAAGGGTAGATATTATTAATATATAAAACCCTACTAGGACCGCTTATTTATACCTTAATTTTATAGGAGTATAAAAGCCCTATTCTCTTTATAAATAGCCCTATATATAGCTTTATTATATAATAAATTACCTTCTAGTATTTAGGTAGTATTTATTAGAGGGTAAATAGTATTACCTTTATAAAGAGGTCTTAAAAGATTATAAGTCTAATATCTTTACTAAGTTCTAATTTTACCTATCCTATCCTAATATTATAATTTATATATTAGAGTATAAGGAGTATAGTAATTTAATTAATAATATACTTAAGATTACTTATAAAGCTATTAGTAAAGTATCTTACAAAGGTATTAATATACTTACTAGTTAAGACGTAGTTTATCTATCTCTTAATCTACCTATTACTACCTTTACTATATAAGGTAGCGCGATTTCTAAAGGTAAGTAGCTAACTTATTTAATATAAGATAAACCTCTTCTTAAGTAGTATAATATAATCCTAAAGATAATTAATAGTATTAGGGTAATTATTACTATAATTATCTTTTAGTTTAGTCTATTCTTCTTTAAATTCCTATTTAGTTTTTATATATATAATATAATACTAGTTAGTAAAGAAAGCGTCCTATTTATCCTTACTATTAAATTATAGGTTATATTTCTTTAGTATATTATTATTAATATACTAAATATAGATAATACGCTTAGTATTAGGAAAGACCCTACTAGATACCCTAATTAAGGCCGCCTTATAATAAATTAAAAGAATATCTAGATATAGGATTTTAAGCTCCTTATAAAGTTCCCGTAGTAATTATAAGATAAATTAATAGTCCTTAGTATATTTACTTTTTATAAAGGTAAAGGCTACGTAAAATAATATATTTAAGCCCGTTACCTTAGTAATTATTATAAGTAGGAGCTTATACTTATTTATTTTATAGGTATAATTAAGGATTAGGACTTTATAATTATACTTAAGGATCTCTTATAAAGACTTCTATATAAAGAATATATTTTTAAGTCTATTACTAATCCTATTCTTTTATACTTAGATAAACTAATTATTACGCTTATAGAGGTCTATTATTAAGGCCTACTCTAGTATTAATAATCTAAGCTCTATAGCCTTAGTAGCCTTTTTTGTATTATAGATATCTTATATAATAATAAATAGATTCTCTTTATCCCTATTAAGGAGAAGGTTTATAAGAATTATTAATAGCTTTAATCTAGCCTTAGTCTAATTAATAATTAATATCTTAATATCTCTTATTTAGTATCTAACTTAATATAAGGGATATACCCTAGGTAGTATTAGAGGATAATTATAACTAGTATCCCTAATATCTAGAGTCTATAAGCTATTATTATTAATAAAGGTAATAATCTTAAATAGATAGGTAATTAACCTATTATTAGTTATCCTCTTATCTATACTTTTACTATTCTTTTTATATTTACTACTATAGTTATAATAAATCCACGCGTAATAATATTCTCTAGTCTTCTAATTTACTTTAGTTTAGCTAAATACTATAGTATAGCCTTACGGCTCTATATACTACTATAGCTTCTTAAGGAGGGAGTCTACTAAGTAGGCTAAGAGGTTAGTAGGTAGGGGTTTAAGATTTATAGTAATAGTAAGGTAGTTATTAACTTAGGAGAGAAAATATTAGAATATTATAATAGGTAATACGCGTTAGTAGTTTACTTAGTTAGTAGTCCGCTATACCTAAACTAGATAGGTATACGCGTACCGGGATAAGGTGTACGCGTACTAGAATATAGTATACGCGGGCTAGGATGGGGTATACGCGTACTACCGCCCTTTATTTATTATATCTCTTTATTTTCTATTATTATTATTATTATTATTATTATTATTATTATTAACTACTCCCTTTATATATTATATTATAATAGTTTTATTATCTTTTATACCTTTATAAAAACCCTTATTAGATATCCTTTATAACTTTTATCTTTATATTAATTAAAGCCTCTTATATTAATATATTTTTTAATATTACTAGCTTATCTTTTTTACTTAAAGAGTAATTAATTTTCCTAGCTTATTTTATAATATTATTATTAATAGTAGTATAACTCCCCTTTCTTTTATATCCTTTTAAAGACCTATTTATATTATAACTTTATTAAGGTCTTTAAACTTTAATATAAGCTTCCTTTTCTTCTTTATTATTATTATTATCTACTCCCCTTAAAGCTACTCTAAGGTATCTTATTACTTATTTCCTTTTATAAAGCTTTTATATAACTTCTTTTTATTTTTTATAATTTTTTAATAGAGTTTATTAAGTTCCTTTACTTTAATTATATACTTTTATTCCTAGGTTATATAACTATTAATTTTATAATTATTATATCTTTTAACCTCCCCTTCCTTTACTTTATACTCCCTTAAATTATATTTATTAATATAAATTCTATATTATATTAAGCTCTTATAATATCCTATTATATCTTTATATTATTAATAATTAAAGTATTATATTACTACCCTATTCCTCTCCTATCTCTTATATTTTAAGAGGTTATATCCCTTTATTAGGCCTTTTTTAATTACCTTATCTACTATCTTTAATATAAGTAGCTTTAATAGTAATAAGGCCCTTTCTTTTACTACCTTTTCCTCTCTCCTCTCTTATAAATTACTTATAATTAGGTTATCCTTATAATCTTTAATCTTAAAAGGTTTTTTTTATATAATTACCTCTTTTACCTCTTTTATTTTAATATATTTATTACCTTCTTTAATACTTTATATATTATAACTAGGAAGGTCTACCTTAATACCCTTATTAATTTATATACTTTCTTTACTTAATTATTATTTTCTTTTAACTCCTCTCTTACCTCTATCTTTATTATAAATAGTATTAAGTTACCTTTAATTAAATACCTTATTATTATAATCTCTTATATCTTTAAAAATATAATTATTTTAAATCTCTTAATTAATTAATTATTAATAAGTACCCTTATTATTTCTCTCTTAATTTTATTATTAATTTAGATTATTAAGGTCCTAGCCTTTTTATTATTTACTACTTTAAACCCCTTTTTAGTAGTATTATCTATTAGTATTATAATAAATATCCCTTTAAGGCTTATATTACTTATTCTTATACTTATTAGGCTCTAGCTAGCTATTTATACCTAGCTCCTTCTACCTCCTTATATTTTCCCTCTTTAAGATTACTCTTCTATTATCTTTTTAATCTTATATATCTCTTTTAATTATTAATCTACCTTTATAATAAACTCTTTTATATATTTAAGTCTTACCCTTACTATCATTTTTATCTTATATATTATTCTACCCTTTAATATATTTTATATAATTATAATAGCTTTTAAGGCCTTTATTAATCTTCTCTTAATATATATTCCCTTATCTTTAAGTTCCTTTCCCTCTACTAGGCTCCCTAGCCCTTATATAGGTATCTCTCCTCTACTTCCTAGCTTACCTCTTTTACCTCTACTATTACTATTCTCTCTTATAACTCCTCCCCTAATATTATATCCTAATATTAGGACTTATCTTACTATATTAAAGTAAGTTTTATTAAGGATTCTAAGCTTTTTAACTCTAATCTTTTATATCCTTTAATATTTTAAATATATAATTATTAGTAATTTACTTTATAAATAGTCTTACTTATATCTATTTTATATAAAATTATTATCTTATTACTCGCTAAGACCTATTATAACTCTAAGGTATATACTTACTAGTAATATACTAGTTTAGTTCCTACTTAGGGTTACTACCCTCTTCCTACTCTAGTTTATTATCGCTACTAATTAGGGTATACTAGGCGAGTATATTAGTAATATAGTTCTATTATAATATATATAATAGATAGTTACTTAAAAGCTAATAGAAGGTAGTTATATTATAACTATTTACTAAATAGAAATAGGAGCGGATATTAGAGGGCTATATAAGAAGGATAATTAATTAAGGATTAATATAAGGCCCCCCTTAATAGTTTTTATATAAATATCCTATTTAATCTAGCCTCTTATAAAATTATTAGGAATTATTATAATATAAGTAACTTTTATAAAGGTAGGGTAATTATAAGTACCCTTATCTTATTATTTAGAATCTAGCTATTAGATAAAAATACTTATAATATTAATAGGATATTATAATTTATCCTCCTTAAGGTAGTTATAGTAGGATTTAAACCCCTAGATATATAGGTTAATAGACTAATAGGTATATTAAGCGGAAATAAGAGTATCTTAATTTATAGTATTAAAATATTAGTAGTAAATATTTAGTTACTCTTATATATTATTTAGTATATAAATCTAGGTAAGTTTTAGGCTAAGTTTATTATTAATAATAAGAGGATCTATTAGATAATAAATAGACCCTTAGATTTAGAAGGTAGTTTAATTAATATAGGTATTAATATTAGTTATACCCTTATTAGTAAAAGAGAGATAATTATTATAATTAGTAATATTATTTAAAAATTCTTTATCATATATAATCCTCCTTCTTATAAATTATCTATTAATATTACTAATTAATTTATTAATAAATTATACCTTAAGCTTAGCCTCCTTTTCTAGCGTTTTAGGTAATAAGTTTATATTAGCTAGCTTATATAACTAGTTAGGGGATAGCTAATTATTCTTCCTACTATTATAATAAGGCTATTAACTATCTTTTAAGCTATTATATTTATTTTCCTATAATAGTATATTATAATATAAGTATATATTACTAGTAATAATAAATATTTTATTAACCTAGTAAAGCTCTATATCTCTTATTATATAGGGATCTTTATATACTTAATATCTCTAGCCTAGCGTCCGCCCCTAATATATATTATTCTACCGCTAGTATATATTAAAATGTATAGTAGAATAGTTAATTAGGTTACTAAGTCTAGATACGTAAGAACTAAGTATAGATACTAAGAGACTACTTAATTATATATTACTAAGTATACTAGTATCTTAGTAGGACCTTATAATTTTAATACTCCTACTTAAACTATTTATACCCCTAAAACTAAAGAATATTTTGAAAATATTTTAAAAATAATTATATTAAACTACTAAATACTAAAGATAATTATATTAAACTATAAATTCTACTTTTTATAAAAATATATTTATTTAAGATTTTTATTTTAAGATAAAGTTATATATAATAAAATTATACTAAAATATTATTAGATATATTATAAGAAGGTAAATATTATTAATTATTAATTATTAATATATTATTAGTTATTACTATTATTATTTAGGCTTAATAGTACTTATAATAGCTAGGTAAATAGTTATAAGGCTCTATATTATTATAGGGTTATTATTACTAGTCTTTAAGGTAGTTAGTCCCTATAACTTAATAATAGTTTAGGGTATCTTTAAGTTTACTCCTACTAGTAATAATACTCCTATTATATTAAAGGACCTCCTCTAGATTAAGTCCTTTATAAAAAGTAATAAACTTCTCTTTATAAAGGGATTTAATAAGGCTATTAATTAACCACTAGTTTATAAGAATATACTTAAGGTTTATAGTTTTAATAGTAACTTATTCCTTTATCTAGTAATATTAGAGCTTAATATACTTAAAGTAAGTATAAAACTTAGAGTTCTTTCTAAGGGCTATTACGCCTTAGTTATTATTATAAATAATTACTATCTTAAGTACTTCCCTAGAATAAAGTTAATTAAGGAGGTTCCTTAGCTAGATAGCTTCCTTAGAGGCCTACGTCTAATTAATATATGCTACTTTATATAAGGAAAGGGCTACTATAGCTTATTACTTAGATAACTAGCTAAGGACTACGCTTCTAATATTAAAGATATAGCCTAAGATTAACTTATAAGTATTATAATTACCTACTTAATTAAAATTAAGATACTTAAGAAGGTCTTATAAAGAGCCCTAGAATATAAGTTAGAATCTAATTATAACTTATAAATATTAAAAGATACGCTTAATAGCTAATTAATATAACTTATTAGGGTTAGTAATATAATAGCTAATAGCTAATACTATTAAAATAGTAGGAGTAGAATACTTAGTTAATTTATCTAAGATTATAAGACTATCTATCTATATATACTAAGACTTTATACTTAGTTATCTTAGTAAACCTTTCTTACTAAGAGTATATTTTAATACTCCTATATAATCGCTAGAAGTCTTAAGAATTAATAAGTAAAAAAATCTAACGCTAGGTAGTAGAAGTAAACCCTACTATATCTGAAAATAACTATATTAAACTAAAAATTAAAAATAATTAAATTATTTAGAATAGACTATTTTTATCTAGAGCTTTTACCTTAAAATTCTACTTTTTATAGAAATACTATTATTTAAGATTTTTATTTTAGGATAAAGCTACTTATACTAGAATTATACTAAAATATAGTTAGATATATTATAAGAGGGTAACTATTAATAATTACTAGCTAGAGTTAACCTCTAGGCCTAATAGGGTAATAGTAGCTAGGTAAGTAGTTATAAGGTATAATATTATCGTCGTCGTTATACTGTTTTAGGGTAGATACCTTAGAAACTTAGCCTGTATAGCGCTATTTAGCTATAGTACTAGTACTACCTTTAGGCTAGCGTTCCCGTAGCCTTTAGTTAAGTAGCCGGAAACAGTATAATAGTAGTAATAAGGTATAGTTAATAACCTAGTCTATAAAGCATTAGTTAATTGATAATATAGATACTTTATACGTCTCGCTTAGCGATGGCGTAATAGCGGAATATCTTCCGCTTCCCTAATACCTTATTATTCCTTAATAGCTTTAATAGCTTTTCTAATTAATTAATCTATATAAATTTAAAGAGTCCCTATTAATATAGTAGTAATATTATATAAAAGGCTTTATAATACTAATTAATTATCTTAAACTACTAAAAATACTAAAGCTACTCTTATAATACTAATAATCCCTAAGTCCTCTAGTAGTATAAAGAAGCCTATTTCTTTATAACTAATCTATCTCTATTTATTACTATCTATTATAATAGCGACGAGCCCTAATAGTATACTCTACTACTATACTTAGGTATAATATTATACTACTTTGGCTTACTACTAAAGACTTTAGTAGCCTCTTTTATTATATTCTATATAAGTATATTACTTTTCTAGTATTTCTTCCCTAAGATTTAAGAAGCCTTTCTTTAAAAGGAAGCTATTAAGGTAGCTTAACTACTATTACCCCTTAATTATTATCTTATTATATTAGTAAATTAAATTTATAAACTTATCTAGGATACTAGTAAAGTATATATTTATAAGGTACTAGAGACTATTAGGTATTATATTAACTATATTATTACTTATTATAAGCGTCCCTTATAACTAGGGATCCCTAAGTTAAGTAATTAATATACTACTTTAATAGAACTACCCTTCTATCTATTTAATTAGGCTACTAATAGCCCCGCCTTTTAAAAAGTAATTAAATATTTTATTAAGAGTACTAAGTAGTACTAAAGTCTCTTATAACTCTTATTATATTTTATAAAGTATTAGCTACTATTAACTAGGAATAGTCCTAAGAGATTCCTATTAATTAAAATACTTATTATATCTTCTACTCTTACTCTATCTAATATAGAATTATTTATAAGAATACCCTTAGTAATATTAAGTATTATACTACTAAATTTTAGTATAGATCTTATAACTTATAGGACTTCTACTAAAGAACTTATATATAAATAGCCTATTAGACTAGTATAATATCTAGTTATAAGTAAGAATATTAGTTTTACTAAGGCTTAGTATACTAAGTTATAAGAAATAATTACTAGTATTATACTACCGGCCCTACTACTAGCGCTAGGACTAGTAGATCCTAGTATACCTCCTAGAGTACCTTATAATAATAGTACTCCCCGCTTTAATCTTAATAATATTAGATATTTTAATCCCTTTTATAATAATAAATCTATAAATACTACCTCTAATATTAAATATACTAGTAAGACTATTTATTTCTATAATATTTATATATTTATAAACTATATTAAGGATATTATTTAAATAAGGGGTAATACTATTATTTATATAAACCTTTAACTATATCTTTAAGGAATTATATAAGGATAGTATACTACTAAGCTTAGAGAAGGTAATAAATATCTTATTATTTATAATATTAATAAATAGTATTATCTATTAATATAATAGTAGAAGGCCTTATATTATATTAATATAGGTATATTAATTTATAAGAAGTATATTATATAAGATAGTTCTTAATAGAGAGAGCCTTAAGAGTACACTTAAACTATTATAAGAGTAGCTAAGGATTTAGAGATTAGGGTAATAAAAGATTATATTCTTCTTATCTAATATAATCTTAATATAGAATTCTAGTATAATATTCTTAAACCTAGTAATAATACTAACTATAATAAGTTCCTTACTTTATTAGACTATAAGAAGTATTAATAGTAGAATTATATATCTTAATATTTAAAATCTTATTAGCTATCTTAGTAAAAATAGTATAATAGGTATTAATCTCTATTTTAACCTTCTTAGTCTTAATTTTAATCTCTATTTTAATCTTAATCTTAATAGCCTTCTTAGTAGTTACTAGCTTTTTAATTATAGTTATAAATTAATAATAATACTTATTATAATAATTAGTACTAGAAGCCTCTACTAGGCTATTAACCCTACTAAGGCTATTAATAGGATAATTAGGGCGTAAATATCTATACCCTCCTAGTATAGCTTATAAGACTTTAAATAATAGTACCGGCCCTATTAAATAGGTCTAATTTATTTAATAGGTAACTCTAATAAGGTCTTTAATACTAGAGGAAATTAAATTAAAACTAGAATTAGAATTAAGGAAATTACTTTCCCTTTAGACTATAAGGGGAATAATAGTAATAGCCTCTAAGACCTCTATAAGTCTACTAGGCCGCTACTAAGGAAGCCTCTAAGGGATAGCCTTCTTAGAGCCTTTAAGGTTATAAATAGGAAGGTTTATATTAGGATTTTACTTATAAGCCCTCTAACTTCTACTAGGAAAAAACCTTATAATATTATTAAGTATTAGTAATAAAAGATATTAAGGCGGATAATAATTATAACCTTAAAAACTATTTCTTTATAACTATTCCTTTATTAGATTATAAATATTATTACTACTAACTAAGATTCCTATTAAAGAATAAACTCTTTAATTATCTTTATAATTAATACTAGAAGGCTACCTTATTAAAGCCTTTTATAATTATCTTAAAGCCTTTTATAATTAATCTACTAGCTATAAATACTCTAGTAAATACTAACTTAATAAGTTACTTTATAAGGGATCCTATTATAATTATTTAATTAGTAGTAGGCGTATAAGGGATAAGTTATACTTTTAAGAACTATTATTATACTATTATAACTATTAGATAAACTACTAATAGTAAAGATATTAAAGTCTATTCTAATCTAGGATATATAATATTAATTATAAATATAACTTTTATCCTTATAAGTATAAAAATAAAAACTATACCTACTAGTATTCCTATTAGGGGTCTTAGGTCTAAAATTTATTATTTTAATAAATTTACTATTATAACTTTCTTCCTTTAAAGCTTTATTAATAATAGTAAGCTTATAATTATAAGTATTACTAGGGAAATTTATATAATAGATAATCTTAAGGCTAAAATACTTATAAGAGTTAATATTCTTACTCTAAAAGCTATAATATTAGATTTTATAAGGTAATAAATTACTATTAATAGCTATTAGAATATTAAAATCCTAATAAGTACTTAAATTTACTCTTTACTAGTAAAATAAGTAATTAAGAATAAGAAAAAATTCTTAATTCCTATAAAGACTATTACCTTAGTAGCCGTTATCTTTAATAGGACTCTACTAGATAATTAAGACCTTCTCTTTAAGCCTTCTTATAATCTTAATCTTAGGTATACTAGTAGTATATTTACTTATATTATTAATATTTTTATTAAGGTCTTTATTAAAAATAATACTAATAAGGATATTATTATTCCTAAGAAGGTAAAATTAGGGATTATAAAAGAGTTTAATTATAATAGATATTTTATAATTAATATATACTACTCTAGCCTTATAACTAGTAGTTAGCGTAATAGTTAGAAGGGTAAATAGGCTAAAATTATTATAATAGCTATTATATTAGCTATATTAGCTATATCCTTATTAATTATAATTAATAAAAAGGCTCTTATAATATTTATATTATCTACTATATTTAATAATTAGGCTCTTTTTATAAAGTTAAGTACTATTATTAATCCTAGTCTTAAGAATATACTTAAGAATAGAGTTAGAATCTATAAAGAACTATATATTATAAATTAACTAGTAGATATTATTAATTCCTACTAAGATCTTTTTATAAATAGTAGGAGTATAGTTAATATCCCTAAGGAGTAATAGATACTAATTCTATTAAAATTAAATATATTATCTAAGCCTATATAAGTATATCCTCTTAGGTAAAAGGATAAAGATATTATTAATAAAACCTTTAATAAGCTTTAAGCCTAAGGAAAACTTATATAAGTAGATTAGCCTACCTTATTTAGCTATCCCTACTTTATAGTTTAATATAATACCCCTACTAGGTAAAAAGGCCGCGTTATAATTAATATATAAGAGCTTAATAAAATTATAGAGAATAATATATATCTACTCCCCTTATAAGCTAATATAATAGTATTAATATAGGGTTATTAATATATAATAGTTATTAATATTATAAGATATTTCTACTAATTCTAGGTATAAGTAAAGGATTTATATAAGCTTATAATAGTAAGCTATTATAACTAGGAGTAGTCTGCTATAACCCTTATAAGCTATAAGGGCTCGCCTCTATATATTTAGTACTAGACTAATACTATTCTCTGGTAATACTAGGTATTTATTAAGGCTTATATTAATAATATTATTATTTACTTATATATATTATAAGATTATATTAAATACTTATATAAAGTCTTTAATCTATTCTAGTAGAAGCGTATAAGCCTATTACTATTAAAGTTATATATCGGCTACCCCTCTATTACCCTACTAGGCTAGTACGTCAATAGCCTAGGGATATTTATAATAAAAGAAAAAATCGCTACTATTACCTTACTATAATTTCTATAAAATCTAGGTGATCTAGAAATATTCCTAGGCCTTATAAGGTAGTTATAGTTATTAATTAAATATTATACTTAATAGGTAGACCCTTTATAGAAGAGAAAGGTAATATTAAATAAGGGCTTTATTATAGGTATAAAGGGTTATATATAAAAAAGGAAGGTAATTAGGGTAATTTTTTATAAACTTATATAAGAGGAGCTTAATACTTTTTATAATTTATAAGAGGCTTTTAAGACTCCCTAATTTCTTATTTATTATAATTATAATAGGGTTCTATATATAGATTTAGATACCTTAAAAGTAGTAGGATTTATAACTATTATATACTATATAAAGGGAGATCTTATATAGTTATTAAAGCCTTTTATAAGGACTAATATATAGCCTATTATATTTTTTAATTACTATCTTAATAATATAGAGAAGAACTATTAGCCTATTAAACTAGAAATTACTAGTATTATATAGGTTATTAAGAAGGTTTAATATATAATTAAATTAAATCTATAACTACCTATAATTATTTATACTAATTATTCTACTATAATCCTAATGTTAAAATAATTAATATTAAAGATTATAAGTATAAATAAATTAAATCTCTAGCTTATATAGACTTCTTAGTACCTTTCTTTATTTAATTTAGAATTATATTATAAATCTAGAAAATTAAATATAATCCCTAATACGCTATTAAGACTTTAAATAACTAGTTCTATTAAGAATTCTAATTTATTAGATAGGATTCTAAATATTCTTCTTATATCTAGTTATAATAATACTAAATACTTTAATAGCCTTATAGTCTATTATATAATAAATATAGAGATAATAAAGGATTTTAAATCTTAATTATAAGTAGGCTATTAGAAGGATGAGTAGTAGTAAAAGATTATAAATATATTAAAGGCTCCTATAAATAGTAATCTAAATATAATCTTAGCATATAGTAAGCCTAGGATATTATTTATTCTTAGGGATAAGATTATTTTTTATATTAATAGCGAAAAAAGGTAATAATTATATATTCCTCCTATTATAGAGAAGGAATTATTTAAATAAGCTTATAACCTTTTTAATTATAGTAGCTATTATAGATATTATAACTAACTTTCTTATATAATATATATTAGATATCTAGCTAAGAACCTCTAAGCCTATATTAACTACTACCCTTAGTATTAAATTAATTAAATAAGAAGATATCTATTATATAAAGAATAAGTCCCTATATTAATACTACTTATACCGTTTTATATAATTATAATAGATTTTATAGTTACCCTACCTACTATATTATTAAGTATAAATTACCTACTAATAATTACTTATAAATTCTTAAAGAAGGTCCTTCTTATACTAGATATTAATACTTAGAAGGCCTCCTAGTAGGCCTAAGTTATAATTTCATCTTTACTATCTTATAACTAAGGAATTCCACGTAGTATTATTAATAAATAAGATCCTTAATTTATATTAGACTTTTAGTAAAAAATCTTTAAATACCTTAAAGTTAAATTTCTTATATCTATAACCTATTACCTATAAATTAATAGATAGAGCGAGTATATTAATTAAATTATAGAAATTATTATATAATTTTACCTTATATACTATCTAGATACCTAGAATTAATAGGATTATATACTTCTATATATTTAGGCTGACCTTAATAACTCCCCTACTATTATAGGATATACTCCTAATAAGCTCTACTATAGTTTTAAGGTGAATAATAGTATAGATATACTAGCTATTAGTAATATCCCTATAAAAGCCTTTAATAGCTTATAACTTACTTATAAGGAATAGGTAGAAGATATAATAGCCTTTAATAATATTATAATAAAATCTTAGTATAACGGTAAATATAAGAGTCTATAATTTAAAGAAAATAATAAAGTCTTCCTCTATTTATATAAGGGATATAAGATCCCTAGTATCTCTAATAGGAAACTTTTATAATAATATACTGGCCCCTTTAAGATTTTATAAAAGGTAGGATCGCTCGCTTATTAACTTAAGCTACCCCCTATAATATATATATAGCCGGTAGTATTAGTAGTATAGCTTAAGCTAAAAATAGAAGGGGTAGATCTATATAGGAGGACTTTTAGCTAAAAGCCACCCCCTATTATAGCTAAAGATAGTACTTCTTATAATAATAAGTACGAGATTAAGAGATTACTAGATAAATAGTATTTAAGGGGTAAGACTTAGTACTTAATTAAATAGGTTAGCTATAGTAATAAGGATAATTTATAATATAACCTTATGGATTTATCTAAGGCTAGTGAATTAGTAAAGGTATATAAGGATAGATAGCTACTAACGTTATCGCTAATAACGCCTTAACTAATAGGTCCTAGTAAACGGTAGTCGTTTACTTTTTTCTCTTTTACTAGCATACTGATATGGATACTTTATGCGTCTCGCTTAGCGATGGCGTAATAGCGGAATATCTTCCGCTTCCCTAACACCTTGTCATTCCTTAATAGCCTTAATAGCTTTTCTAATCAATTAATCTATACAAATTAAAAGAGTCCCTATTAATTAATAGGTAAAAGGGATAAAATACTATAGAACTTAGGGTAGAAAAAATAAGTTAGTATAGCGGCGTTTAGCTATAATATTAGTACTACCTGCGGGCTTATATCCCTGTAGCTGTTAGTAGAGTAGCCTAGAATAGTTATAATAATAATAAAGATAGTAGAGTATTTAATTAATGAGGCGTCAGTTAATAGAATAAATACTATAGATTTAAGGTAGTTATACCCTAGAAGGTTAACCCTAGGAGTACCCTAGAGTATTATAATTATAAGAAAACTACCTTCTACTATTTAAGGTATATTAACTTTATTAATAAGCTAATAAGGTCTTAGTTTAAATTATATATACCTAGGGGTATAATTAAGCCTTAGGCCTATTAATATAATAATTAATAGTATTATTAATAGGTAATATTATTAATAGTTATTAGTTAATAGTATTATTAAGGCTTAAAAGCTCTAGTAATTATAAGGTATTATAACTCTTATATTTAATTAACCTAGTACTTTTTACCTTAATATAGTCTCTTCTAGACTAATTACCTCCTTAAAGATAATAAAGCTATTATAATTAAGGGCCTTAATAAGGCTATTAACTACTTATTTATTAATAGGAGTCTACTACTTAAGGTTAATCTTATTATTAGTAATTTAACCTTAGATCTAATAATATTAAATATCTATATACTTAACATAATTATAATAAAGTAGGTTCTTTATAAGTATAATTATACCCTAATTATCCTTAAAGATAATAACTATTTAAAGTATATTATTAATAGGATAAATTTAATTTAAGAGAGTTATTAAGCTAGATAGCTTCCTTTATAACTTATATCTATCTAATATATTTAGCCTTATAAGTTAATAGTACTACTATTACTTAATTCTTAGATAACTAAGAGATAATACTACTTCTAAGGTTAAAGATATAGCTAAAAGTAGACTTCCTAGTATTATAATTACTAGCCTAGTCTAAGTCTATCTATTTAATAAGATTTTCTAGTAATCCTTTATATATAAGTTACTAGTAAACTATAGATTAAAGGTAGTAGAAGATATATACTACTACTTTAAAGTATTTCGCCGTAGGGTTTAATAGTAGTAAGAGACTACTAAGATTATATAAGTAATATTAAGTTAAGTACTTAATATTATATATATAAAGGAACTAATAGTTAATTAATACTATTTAAGGAGGTCTAATAGTATTATATACCTATCCTTAGCTAATAGAAGCTAGGTAGTAGTTTTTATTAAAGTTATAATAGGCTTTAATTCTTATAATCTATAATACCTAAAGAAATATTCTACGTAGGTAGCTTATCCTAGTTATAATATCTAGTTAACCTAATCTTAAGTTACTATTATATTAAAGTAATAGTTATATAAGCTTAAATTAGTTATATAAAATTTAATATTAAGGGTATCTTTAATCTATTAAATCTTAGGCTTTAAAGGCCTTATAATTAGTATATTATTTATATAAAGAGTAATAATAGTACTTAAAGAGGTATTAATAAATATATTAAAGTTAATATTAATAAGTTTAAGGTTAATCTCCTTTATATATTTTATAAAATAGTTATATTAAACTTATAATAACTATTTTAATTTATAAAGGGCTTTATTTAACTTATATACCTTCCTAGGGTATTAATTATTATACCTTATTAGTTATTTTATATAGATTTCCTTATTTATATATTTATAAAGGAAGGCTATCTTAATATCTATCTATTCTAAGTCCTAATCTTTAATAGTAGTAAGGGCGAAGATAGCCTTATAACTTATAAGCTTAATTATAGAGGTAAAGGTTTTATTATAATTTAGTCCTTATATTATTTAAACCTCTAAATAACCTAGTAAGCTTTATAGTAAGTAATTTCCCTTTATAAGCCCCGTTTTAAGGTATAAACCTATTTATTATAAAGGGTAGTCTAATTCTTTAATAGGTTAATTAACTCTTAAGTATTATTTTTAATAAGGGAGTTAAATTTATTTATTATACTAGCCTTTTATTACTTTTAGTAGGCGTAATTAATTATAACTTCCTTAAATATCTTAGGTTTATAAGGTTCTTAGTTAATAGCTTTAAATATTATAATATAATATAAGTAGATATATAATAATAGATCTTAAAGGATAAGATATAAGTAAATAAGTTATATACTATCTACTTATAAGGTTTTATTAGAAGCTAAGGGTAGAGTTACTAGTATCCCTATAATTAAAGGGGACTTTATAAACTAAGGGGTTTAGATTCCTACTAATTTTAGCCTTAGATCTATTACTAAAGGCCTTAGTTATATTAATTAAATAAGTTTATTAATATCTATTAAATTTATAGGTAGGAAGGTATTAATAGGATAATACTCTTTAATATTATACTCCCCTACTTTATACGTTAGGGGATTAATAATAATAGGTAGTATAGAGAGTAAGCTATCCTTTTCCCTTCCCTAAGTAACCCTTAAAGCCCTAATAACTTACTTATTAGGTATTAATATTTTTTAAATATAGTTACCCTTAAAATTAACAAGGGTACTAAGTTTAATTTAATCCTTTTTATAACCCTATTTAATAGCTAGTTTCTAGTAGTTAGTATAGCCCTTTTTTCTAATATATTTAATGGGAAGTACTACGGTTATAACCCCTTTACCTATAAATATAGCCCCTATTTACCTATAAATATAACCCCTATTTACCTATAATTATATCCCCCTTAAAGGGGTTTAGCGTACTATTACCTAGGTAATACCTTAGGTATAAGATATGTTATAATAATCCCCTTATATACTTATATCTCTAACTTAATATTACCTCTATTATAACTAACCTAGTACCCCCGCCTAATAACCTTATAAACGCCTCTCCTTAGGGTCTTAAAGACTAAATTAATAAGTTTATAAAGGAGTATAAATATATAATCTAGATCTAGTAAACTATCTAGAATAAGAAGGGTAAGAAGTAAAAAGTATATTTTTTTATAATTATAAGGGTAAAGAAAAACGCTTTTAAGGGTAAAAGAGATTAGATAATACTTCTTAAATTATTAACTATCTATCTAAGGTAATAGCTAATTAAGATTACTTTATTAAAGTCTAGTTATTTATAGTAGAGAATATATCTTATAATTATATTATTATAAAGAAGGTTACTTATTATACTTATAAAGCTTCTATTATAATACTAGAAGTAAAGGATATAATTTAAAGGTAAATAATTACTAGTAATATACTTACTTAAATTATTACTACCCTCTATTAAATATATAATAAAGATAACTCTATCTTTAAACTAGAGGATATTTATAATAAGAGAGCTTATATAAGAAGACTTAATCTTAGCTAAATAATATATACTGTCTAGGCCTTTACTAAGGTAGTAGAACTAGTAGATACTAGGTAAATAACCGTAGTTTAACGGGTTTAGTTCTAGGCTAGTAGTAGGCTAGTAGTAGGATAGTAGTAGGACGGTGGTACGCTAGTAGTACGCTAGTATTATATATTAAAAATAAAAATACTAGTAGATAAAATTTAAAAAGGGGCTTTAAGATTAGTAAGGTATTAAGACGGTGTTAAGACGGTGTTAAGACGGTGTTAAGACGGTATTACCACGGTTTTACCACGGTTTTACTACTCCTAAAACCCTATATAGAAATATTATAGATTTATTAATATTACGTAATAAGAAAATTAAGGTTTTAAGTTTACGCTAAAAGCGGGTGATTCGGGAGAGTTATATAGAGAGAACTAATAACGCTAAGTACTTTTTTTCTAAAAATCTAGAAGTTTTATAAAAACTTACTATTATAAAGTTATCCCTTATTAGGCCTAGTACGCGTAGGACTTAGAAGAAATTTATATAATTTATATATATAAAGTTAAACCGTAGTACTACCGTTGTAATACTAAATCCGTTATAGAATTCTTAACGTGTTAGTGGCGATGTTAGAGTTCTACAACCGACGTACTACCGACGTACAACCGACGTACTACCGATTTAATACTATTATATTATAGTAGTAGCACGGTTATAATACCATTGTTAGCTAGTCGTAGAATCTTATAAGGTGGCTAGACTATACCTATATAAATAGTATTATAATAGTTATATAATAGGGACTAGTATATTAAGTATTTAAAGGATTAGAAGGAATAAATTATATATCTCTTCTTCTTATAAACTTCTTATTATAAGATATTAAAGATAAACTAGGAGGTTCTTATTATAGATTATATATATAAGATTAATAAATATAAACTACCTCTCTTTATAGTTACTAGTACTACGGCCCTTAATATAAGATTTTATATTACTTTTTATTTCCTTAAAAGAGAAGAAAAAGAAGATTATAAATAGGCTTTATAATAATTATATAATATATTAATTATTCTAGATATTCTTAATTTAATTATTAATATTTTAGATTATAAAATAGTACTTATATTTATACTCTATTTAGTATTTCTTAACTTATATTATATATTATATATTTAGTATATTAATAAGGATATCCTATCTTATTATAAGAGTAAGCTTCTTATAAAGGAAGACTAGTAAGAATTTTAATTTATATAAAGGGAAATACTACAGTTATAACCCCTTTACCTATAAATATAGCCTCTATTTACCTATAAATATAACCCCTATTTACCTATAGTTATATCCCCCCTAAAGGGGCTTAGCGTACTATTACTTAGGTAACGCCTTAGGGGTAATAAAGAATTCCTTAGGCCCTTAGGCTGGATTAATTATTTAGGATTTCTATATAACCTAAAAACGCGTTTACTATTATCTTTATAAATAGAACTTCTTTAGTTATAAATATTTTAATTAGCTAAAATCTAGCTATTATATATTTAGGTTATAAACCCCCTTATAACTAGTAATACTACCTATTACCTACTATTATTATAGTATTATAACTATATTATATTTATACCTTATTAAAGTAGCCTTCTAATTAGTATCCTTATTATTATAGCTACCTATTACTCTAGTATAAGTAAGGCGGCTAGTATAGCTAGTATAATACCTTACTTAATAGCTCTACCTTAATATTAAGGTACTTAAGTAAGAAGTCGCTAGGTTATATTATATCCCCTTAGCGTAGCTAGTAGTATATTTCCCCTATTAAGTAGTAATATAAATACTTTTATAAAGAAGGTATCCTATTATCTATTATTTATATAGCCTAAGGTAATAGTATACTAACTTCCTCCTCTTATAAGTATAGATATAGACCCTCCTTTTACTCTACCTCTTACTCTATTACTTATTCTAGCGGACGACCTTAGTATTACGTCTTAAAGTAGGGGGGTATTAAAGCTTTACTAAGTAAGGTATTCTTTAATAGCTTTAAATTATAAGGGATATTATTATATAGGTTATTAAGTAGATAATTTAATATATAAGGGAAGCTCTTTTATTTATATATACCGCTTAAGGTACTAGATTAACCTATATAAAAGGAAGTTTATTAAGGTATATATTAATAAAGTTTTATATTTCTTAAATACTATAAGATTAAAGGTTAGAAATTTATATATAACCTTAAAAAGAGAGTTAAAATTCTTTATAAATAAGTAATCTTACTTATTCTTTTATAGTTCTAGATAGATTAGCTATTAATACTACCTAAATAACTTAAAAGTTATAATTAAAAAGGTTAATATTCTACTTAATTATTAGAAATTAAAATATAAAGGCGCTATTAAAATAGTAAAAATATATATACCTTTTAAACTATATATTTTAATCCTTTATAATGTTATTATATATATTATCCTATTTACCCTAAAACTTATTATTAAGTAATATAAGAAGATATTTAATAGTATACTTATTATATATATTATAATATATATTATAATATTAGGCCTATTATATATTTATAAAATTAGGGACTACCTTTAAAAGGATATTAGGGTATTAAGACTTTATAATATCTATATATACTAGTAGTTTAAAAAGCTAGCTTTATATCTTATTAAAGTGCGTATTAATAAGTTAAAAGATAATAACTAACTTAATCTACTTTTTATTATATAAGAACCTACTATTATATATATTAAGGGTAGGTTAAAGGGTTTAAAGGAGCTTCCTTTATATATTGAATTAGCTACCTAATAATTTATATAAATTTAAAGTTATTAAAGAATACCTTACTTAGTAAAGCTTTAATACCCCCCTACCTTAAGACGTAATACTAAGGTTATCTATTAGAGTAAGTAGTAGAGTAAGTAGTAGAGTAGGTAGTAAAGTAAGAGGTAGAGTAAAAGGAGGGTTTATATTTATATTTATACTTATAAGAGGAGGAAGTTAGTATATTATTACCTTAGGTTATATAAATAATAGATAATAGGATACCTTCTTTATAGAAGTATTTATATTACTACTTAATAGGGGAAATATACTACTAGCTACGCTAAGGGGATATAATATAACCTAGCGACTTCTTACTTAAGTACCTTAATATTAAGGTAGAGCTACTAGGTAAGGTATTATATTAATTATACTAGACGCCTTACTTATACTAGAGTAATAGGTAGTTATATTAATAAGGATACTAATTAGAAGGTTAATAGGGCGTAGATATAGTATAACTATAACGCTATAATAATAGTAGGTAATAGGTAGTATTACTAATTATAAGGGGGTTTATAACCTAAATATATAATAGCTAGATTTTAGCTAATTAGAATATTTATAACTAAAGAAGTTCTATTTATAAAGATAACAGTAAACGCGTTTTTAAAGTATATAGAAATCCTAAATAATTAATCCGGCTTAAGGGCCTAAGGAATTCTTTATTACCCCTAAGGCGTTACCTAGGTAACGGTACGCTAAACCCCTTTAAGGGGGATATAACTATAAGTAAATAGGGGTTATATTTATAAGTAAATAGAAGCTATATTTATAGGTAAAGGGGTTATAACCGTAGTATTTCCCTATTTAATATAAGAGAGATAAGGGTAATAGCTAGTATAAGCTTTTAACTAGATATAAGGCTCCTATTCTATAAGTAGTTAACAGTAAGGATAAGTTTAAGCTAGAAGTCTATATTAAGACTTATATCTTATAAAATAGTACTTATTATAAATTATAAGATTTAGCCTAGATATTTAGTAGCTCTATTACTTTTAGGGTTTCTAAGCACTATAAGCTCTTATAAGATATTATAATTAATATAATATAAATTAAAGTTATAATCTTTATATTTACTATTATAATTAGACCTTAGGTAATTGATAATATTATTATTATATTTATTATAAGCCTAATAGTATTTAAAGGTTTTAAAGATCTTACTTTTTACCTCTACTACTTCTACTTTAAACTACTTATGCTAGTTATTAAAGAAGGTAATAAAGTAATACCCTCCCTTATAACCTCTAGGGGTATAAGGGGTTAAGATATTATTATAAATAAGGTTAAAAGACCTTCTTCCTAATTAAATATAAGCTTTATATAGTACCTACTTTACTTTTTAAATAGTATATAATAGGTATAAATCCTTATTAATAAGTTTCTTAGTAAGGTTAATCCCTTTAAAGAGATAGGTGAGTTTCTTAATATTTTAATAACTTAAATAGCTTATATAAATATATTATAAATTAAGGGTTTTATTATTAATTTAGCCTTTTAAGCTAGAGGAGTCTAACTTTAAGTCTAAGTCTAAATATTTTAGAGTAGGAATAATATTATCTATTAGATTAACCCGCTCCTTTTACTTTAATATAATATAGAGTATAGTAACCTTAATAAAGACTTTAATAACCTCTTTGTAGGGGAAATAGGGTATTTTTAGTACTAGAATAGATATTTATAATACTATCTTTATAAATAGTATAATATAAAGAGACTCTTATATATATAGGTAGTAAAGATTATTATCTTATAACTAGGTTATAATAATACCTTACTTACTAATCTTAATACTATTTTAAATAATTTAAAGAGGCATTAAGGTATATTAAAGTTATCCTTATAAGATTAAATTAATAAGTAATCTAGAGATATAAAGGTAATTAGTAAGAATTAGGTCCTTCCTTTTCTTATTTATTATAATAGGAATATAGACCTTATTAATATTAAGAGGGTACTAAGTACTATTAATACCTTTAATAGGTTAGATATTATCTAGTAAAGGATTAAGTAAGTGGTATTTAATAAAACTTATATAAAAAGGTATTAAATATATTAGGTAGAATAGTAATAGTTATTACTTTTCTAGCTATATAAGTAGAGAGAGATAGAATATATAAGATACTAAGATAGGTACTAGCGCGCGTCTAATATATAGCTAGTTAGACTAATTATATCTTATTTTAATATATTTTAATACTCCTATTTAAATAAAGTACCTTATTAATATAATAATATATTTAACTTATATTTTATTCCTACTATCTAAAATCCCCCTTCTTAACTAAATACTAGGTAATAGGCGTAAAGGTAAGTAGATAGTAGTAGAAGTCTATTTAAAGGGTAGTAATTTAGTAGAACCCTTTTAGATATAAATTAAATAGACCCTAAGAAGGTAGATATAATTATAAGGTTACTAATTCTATCTATATAACTATTTCTAAGATATACTTATTTTATAAAGGTATACTATTAAGGTTTTTATATTATAATAACTTAATAGTATATTTCTTACCTTTAATATACTAGATAAGCTTATATTAGGTAGAGAGGAGGGTATTATAAGGCCTAATTTTTATATTTATATCTTTAATAGTATTATAATTAAAAATAATAATATTAATACTAGGATAAAGGATTATAACTCCCTAGTAGTATTAATTACCTACTTCTTATTCTTATCCTACCTAGGTATATATTTAAGTAGTAAAGATAGTAAGGCTGTTATAACCTAGAGGTATATTACGCTAGAAGCTATTATAAGTATTATAATTACTAGTATCTAGGAATATATTATATTAGTTCTATTTTATATTAATAGTAAGATAAGAGATAAGATTATAATAGATATATATTATAATTTAGGCCTATTATTTTATAAGAAAGTAGTTAATTTATCTATTATAATATTAATTTATAAGCGGGAATAGTCTAGTATTTAAATAATATTACTAGTAGTATAATTTACTACTTAAGCTTAAAATATAAAAGGATAATAGAGTTAAATAGGCTTATAAAGTCTATTTTATATTCTAATATTCTAATATAAATTTATAGGGCTAGAAGGGTAGATAGTTAAGAGCTAGCTATCCCTTAATTAATAATAGGAGTATTTATAAAGCTACTAGGAGTACTTATAAAGCCTTATTATATTAAAGACTCTTACTATTATAATACTTCTAGGCTTAAGGCCTTATAAAAGGGGATAAATTTATCCTTTAAAAGGGCTTTAATAAGGCTATTAGCTACCTACTTATTAACCCTAATATATTTTAGCTTAATATTACTAGTACTAACCTATTTTTATATATAATAATATTAGATATTAATATACTTTATATATATATAGAACTAGGGGTTCTTAGCTAGGGCGATAGCTTCCTAATTATTATAGTAGAGTATTATAGTAGTAGGCTAATAGGTATCCTTAGAGAGGTCTAACTTAATAAGGAGCTATTAGAGCTAGATAGCTTCCTTTATAACCTATATGTAGCTTATATATTCTACCTTATAACTAGATAGGGTAATAATAGGCTATTACTTTAATAACTAGCTTATTACTTTACTACTAATATTAAAAATATAGCTTATAATTAATTATTAAGTATCTTAATTATTAGCCTAATTAGTATTACTATAATTAATAATAAGAAAGATACTCTTATAAAAAATAAGTTATAAGTTAATTATACTTTAAAGGTAATAAAAAATCCTCTTAATAATTATTTAATTTATTTAATTTAGGTTTAATTTATATCTATTAACTACTAAGATTATAAAGGTAATATCTAGCTTAATCCTTAATATAATATATATTAAGGAGTTAATAACTAATTAATATTCCTTTTAAAAAATATTAGGGGTTATATAATCTTCCTTAAATACTTATAATTTATTTATATCTATTAGGGTTATTATAAGGTATAAATTATATATATTAAAGTCCTTCTATACCTTTTTAATATAAGCTTTTTAACTTAGTTATAATACTTAATTTACTTAATCTTATTTAATTAATATATTTAAATAAAAGAAATATAATTTAAGGTTAATTATTTAAAAGTATTTATTAAATATAACTTTAACCTAATTGATAATAGTTTAACTAGGTCTAATAATTAATATTTTTTTTTATATAAATTATAATAATAACTTAATCTTTATAATTAATTAAGATACTTTTATTAATTATAAGTAATATAAAGCCCTAAGTCTTTAAGAATATAAATAATATAAAAAACTAGACTTAAAATAATTATTTTAAGCTATAAAGTACCTTCTTTAAGATATAAATAAAGTATTCTTTACCTTTAATTATAAAGCCTTTAGGCTATTTAATATAAATATCTTCCTTAATATTCTTATAAAGGAAGGCTATCTTAATATCTATTTAATTTAATTTTTAGTTAAGGGATATAATTAGGGTAAAGATAGCTTTATAACTTATTAACTTTACTATTAAAGTATAATTAATCCCTTCTTATTATTTAAACCCCCTAACTACTTAGTATACTTTATAATAGAGGACTTTATTATAAGGCCCTCTTTTTAACTTAAATACCTACTTCCCTTAAACTACCTTTTAACTTAAAGGTAGCTATCTAAGAACTTATATATTATTTTATATAAGGTAGTTAAATTTATCTTATAATACTATTTCTTAGTCCTTTTTAATATTATTTATTATAGCTTCTTTATATAATTTAAGTTTAAATAGCTTTATACCTTTAATTATTATTAAAAAGGTAAATATTACTAGTAGATCTAGGGAGTTATTACGCGGTTTATTAAGAGGTATTTTAAATTTAAGGTAATTAGATAGGACCTTAGCTAATAATAAGAGCTTATTAATATCTTAATAAAATATTACTAAGTAGACCTAATTTAATTTAAGCTAGATATTTAATAGGGTCTTAGGGTAGGATTTATCCTTAGTTATTATATCTTTAATATAGATTGATAGTATATATAAGGACTAGTTAGGAATATAGTACTACTATTAACGTGGCGTTTATAGTATATAGTAGTACTACGCTACCCCTTTACCTATAGTATATAGAGGAGGGAGTTCCTCCTAGAGGGAAGGGTAGTAATTAGTCTTATTATTAATAAGAATAGAGAGTTCTATATATATACGTACTATTTATAGTACTTAATAGCTATATTATTATATAGTACCCTTATATTTTAATTACTCTACCCTATTTAGGGGTAGTAGCCTAACTATTAGTAAGATAAGTAGAGAAGGGTTA
>JAABUV010000166.1_pt1 | contig 96312 bp, 86 predicted proteins | sample 5559971 | NCBI WGS metagenome assembly JAABUV01 (sample SAMN10711881, study PRJNA513362) | rock metagenome | isolation source: Antarctica rocks | place: Antarctica: Victoria Land, Knobhead nord | collected 2015-12-19 | reverse complement strand
CTGCACAGCTCGTATGTTTATACTCTGTATAGGAGACATCCCTGAACTGAGAGTTCTCTAGTCGTCCGCACACCTACCAAACTCTTCAATATGCTCCTCGAAAAAGGCGTCACCCAGTCCGAAATCGATGCAAACTTGACAATCACGCAAGGCAATGTTTTGAACGTCGAAGATTGCAGAAACGTCTTGACACGCAATGGCCGCACGGTCGACATCATAATCTCAGGCGTCGGTACCCTGCCTACGTTTTCTCAAATGACCATCTGCGCCAATGCCGTGAAAAACATCCTCTCCGCGCTGCGAACCTTGAGACCAACAAAGAAACCTCTGTTCGTTGCGATCTCCTCAACCGGCATTACGACTACCGGTCCGCGAGATGTGCCTCTTCTAATGGCCCCCTTATATTATGTCATGCTCGCCAATCCTCACAAGGATAAGAAGAACATGGAAGATGCTATTATCGAGCATGCTGAAAGTACCGAGTCTGCCATCAGTGGCTATGTGCTCATCCGACCCACTTTGTTGACAAACGGAAATGCGCAGGGAGGACAGAAGGTGAAGGTTGGTACTGACGCGAAGCCCGAGATAGGCTATACGATCAGGAGGAATGACGTGGGACGGTGGATGTTTGAGAATCTTTTGCAGAGCGACGGAAGCAAGTATTCTGGGCAGAAGCTATCGTTCACATACTGAAGAAGTGAGTGTATTGTATTTTTCGACGTAGGAGAATTGCATTGACGGTGTGTCCACTATGGCACATATGAGACTGATTATAATGACCCCATGTCCGTGTAACTTCTTCTATTCTAGCGGGATTAATATGTCTGCGTCATGTATGTTCTCAATCATGAGAAGGCGATGAATATATTGTTCCCGAATTATGGATCAGTGTTACTCCTATGTGGCCTCTAAAGTGGTTACTGGATGAGTTAAGTCGATAGTGAAGAGCATCAAGAGTGGGCGCTAAGACCGCCAATCGCGCCTCGGTGCGGACTTCCTCTGCCAAATACATTTGCATCTGTGATTGACAACGATGGCTTCACAAGGCCAAGATGCAAAATCCCCGAGCAAGCGTTCGCGCTCCGAATTCGAAGGGACCGACGCGGTCCGAAGGAGAGAGAATGTCGCACCTGCAGATGAAGGTATTTGACTTCACTATTGAAGAGCTTCTGAGAGCTAACGAATGATATAGATACCTCTTCCGACGATGACTTTGGCCCTGCTCTTCCTTCCACAGCTCCCAAGAAGAAACGGCGAAAGCTACCATATGAGAAGCTTTACGTCTCCGCTTTACCTGCCTCTAGCCGTTACTCAAAGTCCTTGATGCACAAAGACCAATTGTCCTTCGTCACAATTACACCATTTACGGACTTTCTGGTCACGAGCTCCGTGGACGGTGTAGTCAAATTCTGGAAGAAAGTCGCTGTTGGAATAGAATCCGTGAAAGAATTCAGAGCTCATATTGGCGAGATCAAGAGCGTGAGCGTCAGTCAGGATGGTCGCAGCTTTGCTACCGCTGGAGCGGACAAGACCATCAAGATCTTTGATGTCATAACATTTGGTATGGATTGCCTTGCATCTGCCGAGGCTTGATGCTGACGGCGAGCGGCAGACCTACTAGCGATCTTCCAACTTGATTACACCCCCAAGGCAATATGTTGGGTGCACCGTCGTGGTGCGTCTTTACCCTTGCTCGCTGTATCTCAGGAAGAAGCCGGCGCAATCAGCATATATGACGGCAGCGGCGCAGTACAGAGTCCGGTCCATACGATTTCTAGTTTGCACAAAAGCCCCGTAAGAGCTATAGCGTACAACAACGAATATGACTGCGCTATCTCTGCCGACGACAACGGCATGATTGAGTACTGGAGGCCTGGAGGTACTTATGACAAGCCAGACACTGTCTTCAAATTCAAGAGTTCCACAGATCTATTTGCGTTCAAGAAAGGCAAAAGTCTTCCCACTTCGGTCACGATATCACCGTCTGGCTCTCAATTTGCCACGTTTTCTTTTCCAGATAGATACGTTCGGATCTTCGAGTTCGCCACTGGCAAGCTCATCCGCACATATGATGAATCCATTTCCACTATCATGGATATGCAGCAAGCAGGTACTTCACTGCAGAAGCTGGAAGACGTCGAATTTGGTAGACGTTTGGCCGTGGAGCGAGAATTAGAAAACCCAGCGTTACAGAATAAAATCAACGTGATCTTCGACGAGTCAAGTAATTTCATTATCTATGGCTCCATCCTCGGCACGAAAGTCATGAACACTTTCACGAACCGCGTCGTGAAAACGTACGGCCAAGAAGAACCATTCCGGTCTCTCAACTTAGCCCTCTACCAAGGGCAACCGCAAAAGAAAGGCGTCGTTACCGTGTCCATGGCCGCCAGCGCCAACCCACTCCTCCAAGAAGCCGAGGAACGGGACCCCATGCTCGTCTCTACTGGCTCGGCCAAAGTTCGCTTCTACATCTTCACTAATGACACTGACATCAGCAAGTCAACCCGTGACGTGCAGAACGAAAAACCGAGAAACCTCAGCGCCCGCCAGCAGATTGAAGCCAAACCCGCAGAAAGTGGTACTGGAGCCGTCTTGCATACGACTTACGGAGACATCCACGTTCGCTTGTTTCCCGAGGCCGCACCAAAAGCTGTGGAGAATTTCGTCACTCACAGCAAGAATGGATATTACAACAACACAATCTTCCACAGGGTAATTCGCAAATTCATGATCCAATGCGGCGACCCCCTTGGAGATGGCACCGGCGGCGAGTCGATATGGGGCAAAGAGTTTGAAGATGAGTTCTCGGCTCTAAAGCATGACAAGGCATACACGGTTAGTATGGCAAATGCAGGACCGAATACGAATGGTAGTCAGTTCTTCATTACGACCGAGCGGACGCCGTGGTTGGATAAGAAACATACGATCTTCGGCCGGGCGGTCCAGGGATTGGACGTTGTGCATCGGATTGAGAATGCGAGGCTGCAGAAGAATAAGGAGAAGCCGGAGGAGGATATTAAGATCGTTAGCATTGATGTTGCGTAGATGCATCAAGTGGCTATAACAGAGTGATACCCCTAACTAGATCCTCTCATTCTCCAATGTTCGCATACGTCGAATATAGGGATCCCATACATAGCATCCTATAATCCATGTGCCTCTAGCAAATCCACCTTTTCCATCGCAAAAATCATCTCGTCCACTCTCCAACTTATATCTTGGGAGCTCACCATAGGCTACAAGAACAACTACGTCAGAGCTACTACATTTAGTTGAGACACCTTCCAGACCAGACCTCATGACGCTCCTTTCCTCAAACGATGCGCGACTACTTTGGCTGGGCATTTTCTACCTATTGATCAATAAGGTAATTATTTCTTGGAGCTATTTACATATTACTATCAGCGCCGTTACCACGCTTTAGCCTTTATGCAGGAGTATTGGTGCGGGGGAGTTGGGCATTGGTATGGGGAGGTAGTACGTATTGTGGTTTGTTGATGGTGTTGTTGGGGTGGGGGTTTTTGGAGGTGAGATTGCTGGGGAGGCTTTGTATGGTGGGTGGGATTTGGATAGAGATGGGGATGGGGATGGGGTTTATGGTGGCGGTTTTGGGGATTAGTTATGTTCGGGTGGGTTGGGTTGGGCTGGGTTGAGTTGGGATTATGGGGGTATGAGCGTGATGGGCTTGGGAAGAGAGCGAGAATTGGTTGGATGGAGGGTGAGGAGATTTGGGAATGTAGAGTTTGTGTTTCGTGGATGGAAGCGAATTTTTCGGCGTGGAATGAATTGTATGTTCAATTACTCAAGAAGCGGCGTATTCTTCACGCAAAATCCCAGCAATCTCAACACTGATTATCATCCACATCCATTTGAAGAGACTGGGATTGCTGAATTTGGAATCGATACGAGTCCCGAAGTAGTTGCACGTCTAGCTAGCTGAGTAGGGTTTGGGAGGCAATGCCATGTTTTAATATCTTAGAGCTGATCAAATGTATTATATCATCAACTCGTACCGGAAACTCGACGCATCCTCATTCAGGATATCATTGATCGTCCTATGGAAGGCTCGTAGTTTTTGACGTGTAACAGCAGCTTCACCTATGCCGTACGCAGGCCAAGACGTTGATAGTCATGCGAGCGCTATCGAGACGATGGTCTCTCATGGCTCGATTTGGTGAGGCAGATCATCCTAAATATGCTCCCGCCATGATGCATCCCAGAATTCTTGGTGAAATTTGGCCTGAATTCAGGGCTTCCTGAACGATAAGCATCAAGGTATTGCAGATAATCAATCCGGTACGATTCATGCGCATAACGAGCGGCCTCACATCATCTGTATAAGCCAGGCCTACATGGGCAATCCTTCTCATCCATCGTGTCCGACCTTCACCCCCTCAGTGGTAGAACATGTTGTCCCAGCACCGACTGCCGGCACAGCGGACATTCCGGCTTTTCATCCACCCAGTCCAATATACATGTCCAACAAAAAACATGTCCGCATGTGGTCACGCTGGGATCTTTCATGGGTTCGAGACACAGTGTGCACTTCCTCTGCTGCTTCGGCTGCAGCCAAGCCAGCGTGGAATCGTCAGAAAGGTCGTATCGCGGGTTCATCGACGGGGGCAGCGGTGTATGTGTTGTCTGCGAGATACGCAGACGGGAGGTATCTGCTTTCGACTCGATTTCGTTGACTGCCGACGCTTCTTGGTTGCTCAGTAGTCCAACTTCGACGCCGTCATTAAGCATAGCACTTGCGCCCTCGGTTGGGAGACTAGTGGTGATGGTACTATGCACGTGCAGATACGCTTGCACGGCCATCTGTAGCACTAGTAGCACGCCTAGGACTTCATATCCTACGCGCTGCTCCGAGGGCGCGAGGTTCTTGGAGAATATGTAACGTAGGCCGAAGAAGCGTTTACTGAGGTGGTAGTAAGATCCTGTAAAGTAGAAGATGGAGAGTGAGAGGGCGTAGATTGGAGAGGTGGAAATGGAGGTTATCGTTGATAGATTCTCAAGGGCGTATGTTTTCAGACGGTAGCGGAGAGATGATTTTGGTGTGTGAGCGAGGCTTGTTTCCAAGCGCAGACGGATGCGAGAGCGGAGGGACGGTAGGAGTTTGCCGAGTGTGTAGGGAAGCAGAACGACGGAGAGGATGTAACCAGCTCTTCGTCCAATTGCTGGTAGCTTCTGTGACTCATTCTCGACTTGGTAGATGTCACAGTACTCTTCGCCCAACGTTCGATTGCCAATGAAAGTCGTGAGACCGAGATAGAGCAGTTCGGTAAAGGTGCGTGCTTCGGAGTCCCATTTGTGGGCGAAACGAGAGCCATAGAGGCGGCGGAGAATGGTAGAAAGGTTCTCGAGTAATATGGATTGGAAGTAGGTGTCTTTTTGGTTGGAGCGGATTATATCTGGGGACGTAGCGTAGGGGTAGGTATAGGTTGGTGTCGTCGAGGAAGCTTTGGTAGGAGCAGCCACGTGGCTATTTGGGAGATCGGCGGTCGACATTTTCTGGACATCACAGTTGTATGGTTAGACTTAGACAGCATAGGATGCGCAGACAAGCGTTCCAGGAAGACCCTCATTAGGACTAACGTAGAATACCTCGGCATGAGATCCACTGCCACTTTAAGCTGACCCCGGACATTCTTCAAGCGGCAGGGAACCACTGGCACATAATGTTTGGTAGCGAATAGTTGACGACAAAATGATCCTTTTCCCTACCAAAGTCGCTCATTACCTCCTACTGCTTTAATCTTCAAAATCCTTTTGTGGATCATGTTGTCTACGTCATGGATGGAGATCCTGCAGTCGAGCCTGAGCTTGATACGTTCAGTCTGATCCTTCCTTTGCCATATAGAATTGCTGTCATTCTTGTACTGGGTAGGCGCATCATCTTCTTTCATACACGTGCCACAACTGATACTCGATAGGCGTTTGGGCTTGGGGTGTCAATCTACACTACCTTTCCATTATCAAAATCGTGAGCGGTGGCTGCCGAAGGATGAAGCACACGACACTGATCAAGAAGCTTGGCAGGATGTTCCAGCGCTCGTCAAATACAATACCCGAACTTCATCCAGTATACAGCCTCACCATCAGCGAACGTATAGGCTCGCCGCGACTATCACCCTTCCGTTGGTCGCCTCCATAATTTTCTTCTGGCTCATCACCCATGGCCAACCATCCCTTGTCATATACTGGGAGATCCTACCACAATCATTACTCTTCCTCCTGGCTGTCTTCTTTCTCATCCCCATCCAGCGTCTCTCGCGCGCCGGTCGCTACAGATTCCTCTCGACCTTGAAACGTGTCAGCATTGGCGGCATAGCTGACGCTGACAATGGGAAATTCGGAGACATACTCTTGGCCGATGTCTTGACATCTTATGCGAAGGTCCTGGGGGATCTGTTCGTGTCGGGATGCATGTTCTTTTCACCAGGGGTCTCTTCGACGCAGAAACCTGATCGCAGCTGCGGTGGAGCTTATATGGTGCCATTGATTATCAGCATCCCGAGTATGATACGACTGCGGCAATGCTTGATTGAGTTCGGCAGGGTCAGAAAGAACCCAAGTCCAACATCCGGATGGGGTGGACAACATCTCGCCAACGCACTCAAATATTCCACGGCTTTTCCCGTGATTGTCCTAAGCGCTCTGCAGCGTGGAACAAATCCAAATGATTTTGATATGAGCGAGGCTGGGTTATTTCGTTTGTGGTATGACAAACAGCCCGAGGCCACTGTATGATGCTAAATTGGGTACAGGTTGTTGTTCGTTTTCCTAAACTCATTCTACTCTTTTTACTGGGATGTCGTCAAGGACTGGGACCTCACCCTTTTCGCACCATCCGCTGTACGAAACAACCCGGAGCATCCGTGGGGTTTACGACGACATACACACTTCCATACCAAAGAGTTGTACTATGGCGCTATTGTAATAGATTTGATGCTACGTTGCACATGGAGTTTCAAATTATCACCGCATTTGGACCATTTCAACGACTTGGAGGGAGGTATTTTCGTGATGGAGTTTCTGGAGGTGCTGAGGCGTTGGATGTGGATCTTCTTTCGAGTCGAAACGGAATGGGGTCAGTATTTCAAGGGCGAGTCTGATCATTATCGTTCTTTGCTGATTGTTATATAGTCCGGACAAACAGAGGTCTTCTACCAGACGAGATCCTTCTTGGGGATATCAACGGCGACCTCGAGAGCCCTCTGAGCCCAAGCTTTCCCGAATAACGTTATATGCGTTATGTAGGGTCACTGAAAATAGAGATAATGTCCACTGGGATTGCCGTGGTTCTTGTTCGATCCATAAATTTGTCTTCATCAGGTTCTACCGCCTTTTGATACTCGTCGTCCTTGAAACACTCGATAATCTTCGCATAAGAGGGTGCTTCGAATATGGCAATACCATCGCAGTCCGCGACCGGGTATCCGCTGTCTTTCAGCAACTGCAATGCTTCCTGATTAACGTGTCCCTAGGGGTTCGAGGAATGGTTAGCAGTGTATGCCAACTCGATAGGCATGATGAGAAGCAAGTGAATCGTACCTGCTCATAGTCGAGTAGGTTCTTCTTGACGATGGGAATGGTCGGGAAGATATGAGTGTGCTCCTCACGCCAATAGGTATAGAAATCTTCGTGGCTCATGCTGCTCGGAGAAAGAAGTTGTCAGCATGGCCGTTGCAGGCTTTCATTACGGCGATGGGATATCACGGAGGGCCACTGAAGTATAACTAAGAGTATGGCCTCTGAAAGATCGTCTTGACTTACCCTTTCTTGCGGTAGATGAAGGTAATCAGGCGCACTCGGTCAGGACGGCGAGCTGGCATGATGGGCCAGGAAGAAAGGAGCGCTTATGACTGATATGTGTTGGCGGCAAGGCAGCCAGGTCGGTAGGTACTTAAGAATTACCATTGTCCATGAAAGTTTCCCATGTGCCATCAATGCCCCTCAGCTTCCCCACCGCTAGCGTCATATCCGAGAGCCAAGCTTTTACAACAGTACCTTACATCATGAGCCAAGTGCTTTGCCGGAGCTCGGAAGCAGGGGGGGACACGTTGGTAACAGAATGATCCGGACACTACCTAGGCCAGATAGAAAACCCCACTAGAGTTCTAACCCAGTATCACGTTTTACAGTTGGGGCGTATGCCACTTAGCACCTGTTACATGACACGAAGGGAAAAACGTTATGATAGGTAGTAGGGAATCCTTAGTGGGAGGAGGAATGATCGATGCTGATTATTTTTGGTGCGATTCTCTATCGGGTTTAGTGTTCGAACCATTGTGTCACCGACAGTAGGTGGCCTTTCTGCGACCCTGCGGGTCCTGCGGGCGCCAGCGAAGATCCTAGATCCCCCCTTATCCTTGGGGTGAGCCCCCTACGTAATTATAACTTCCTAGTACCAAGTAAGAATTTCAATATTAGTGAAGCAAGGCGACGTGGTTAATGGCGGCCATCTGGCTCCCCTATCAGCCCAGGGGCAGGCAAGTCGGGACCGGGTAAATTGGGGCAATTGGAGATTTAAGGTTTGGCGATCTGGTGTTTTAGGTGATGATAGAATAGAGTTGTCCGGATGGATTGTCGTATGCGGGTCAGTCGCTACTCGTTCGATTCCTTCCACGAATCCTCTTTCATCACTGCACCCATTCCTTCGTTCCTATGCATATTCTCCAGTATGCGAGGTGAGGTGAGGTTCAGCATTTGGTGCACATGAGATTGCAATCTCCATGTGGAAATATGCAGGGTCACGGAGACCAGAGGTGTTTCGTCCCCGCATACTCTAAGTTCTACAGAGTACGTATCGATCGGTTACGAAACGACCAGACTTTTACCGCGCGCGACGGAAGAGACGCATCTCCTGCCGTTTCAATTACAATCATTTGCTGGAACGATCCGAAACGTGTAAGATTGGGCCAACGCTAGGATAAAGGGGTTGTAACGGAGCGAGGATCGTTGGTATTAGAGGAGATTGGAGGCCGCGCATCGATTGGCGACCAATCTCCCAGTAAAATGGTTTCGCGACTCTCTTACCCTCCTGAATTCGACAAGAAGCACCCTTTCCTTTTCCTTCAACTTCATCCATCCTACACATCTCTTCCCTCCTCTCCGTCTCAGCAGGTTCACTCTTTCATCTGCTCAGACTCCGTCCGCATCATATATTTAATCGGCCTTTATCTGACAAGGCCCGTCGTACCCTCACAGTCTTTTATTCATAACTTGCTTCATATCAGAGAGACTACCACTTACGAGCCCTGAGAGTCGCAATCTCGACATTCTTCACTCACGTCTGACTCCTACGGCTTAGACTCTCAAAGGGTATAACGAACAGTCACCATGCATTCTTATTTTGCCATCGCTGCTCTCTTCGGCGCCGGCGCCATTGCCCATCCCTCCTTTCTGCATCGCCACCCTCACAACAAGCGGGACACATTCGTCACCACTACCAATGGGGACGAGGTCGTCGTGGAGGACTTCAAGGATCCTGTCATGGTTACAGTCACTGCTGGACAGGTTCCGTCCACCCAGCCGGTTGCGGAGAAGCTGGCCGTTCAGGCCCCTCCTCCCGGTTTGCTGGTGGTTGACCCCCCTTCTCCCACGCCTTCGTCGACAACGCCTACCGCAACCCCAACTCCAACTCCAGAACCGAGCCCGTCACCGCCACCCGCTGCTGCACCAGCGCCAGTACCTGCAACCTCACAACCAGAGAACTCTAACACCTTCTGGGCCACATCACGCATGTCACCCCATGCTGGTGGCTCTGGTGCCAAAGACATTCTCACTCAGGCCAATTACTGGCGTCAACAATGGAATGGACTACCACCATACACATGGTCCTCAACCCTCGCCAAAAATGCATATGACACAGCGATGAACGTCGAGGAAAAGGACCCGAATAAACTATTGGTTCATGCGCTGTACCAGGGATCAAGTGCACAAGTTGAAGCTGTGGGCCTTGACGCAGCCTTAGACAAAAACGGTCTCACACCGTTCGAACGTGCCTTTGTGGGCTGGCTATGCGAGATACCAACTTCCAATCTTCCCTGCCAGTGCATGGATCCGTCGAAATATGACATTTCATGCGACCAAAATATCGATTCAAAACACAAAACCGACCATGCAGAGATCATAAAGTCAGATCGAAACCAAATTGGTTGCTACTACTTGGAGCCTCAGGGTGATATCAAAGTGGGAGTGTGGACCTGCGATTTCGCCTAAGATCGACCTCATCCCGTTTTGATCAATGGGAGCGACGAGAGAATTCAAGATGGATCAATGACGACCAAGTGTCTATCAGCTTTGGATCAAGTTACATTCTAGTATTAGTCAGTCTTTACCGCAAAATTTAACCATAGCATTCTTGTACATAACAAAGTTAACACCAGAGCATCGAGTATGTTCAAATTGCAGACATTCACCCTTCCTGTCATTCACAATTTAGCCTACATATAACAGCGCAGGACCCACGACTCAACACCTCCTCAATCCCAAAGTGAAGTCACCCCTCACCTCAACTTTCCATCTCCCCAAAAAAGCCAAAGATCACTCACTCCCTCCACGCACCATCACTATCACCATCACAATGCCAAACCCACAACCCCAACCCCCACGGCCCAAAATGCCCATCATAGCCCACAACATCAGCGCCACCGACTATGAAACTCTAACAACACTCCTCGACAAAACACTCACGTACCCCCCCCCAAAACCAACTAACCCTCCGTCCCCAACGGCAGTCTCCTCACCACCCACCCCCTCACATCCAAATCCACATCCTCCCACCCCCTCATATCCTCCCCCCACACACCCCTCCCCCTCTTCCACATGCACGACTTCACCCTCCGCACCCGCGCCCTCCTCGGCTCCATCCTTGTCGAGAACCTGATAGCGGACGAGGAAGAGGCGTTGGGGGTTTGGAACGATGTTGTGGGGCGGTGTGGGATGGCGGGGTTGGTTGTTGGGTGTGGGGAGGGTAGGAATGGGAAGGGCGGGGATAGAGTTGGAAAGGGTGGGAAGGGTGGATTTGGTAAGGGGGAGGGTAAGAAGGAAGGGATATTTGCTTTTGATTTCGGGGAGGAGGTTAGGAGGATTGTGGGGGAGGCGAGGAGGGTGGCGGGGGGGGCGGGGAGGGGGGTGGTGTTGGAGGGGGAGGGGGAGGGGGGTGGGAAGGGGAGAGGGAATGGGGGTGGGAGGAAGAGGAAGAGGTGAGGGGCGGGGAGGGAATGGGAGGAAAGAGGAAGAGGTGAGGGTGGAGATGGGCATGGGAAGGGGGGGTTTGAGGTAGACACTTGTGATGCGGGATCTCAGTCAACCAACCAATCAATCAATTGACGCATACAACAAAGCACCCATCATCCCCGCTTCTCTCTCTCATCCCAACCCCCAAATCATCAACGAAACGAGAAAAACCCAACAAAATCACATTACTGCCACAGGCTTGCTTCGCTATGATATCTGCGCGCGCGTCGCACAGGATTGCAAAAAAATTGCTTGGTCATTAACTAATAAACAATATTCATCATCATGATCAATGTACCTAGGACTCTTGATGGGAAAACCCGATATATTACCTTCCTAACTATAATATAATATACCTACCAAGAATTCATGCTGTACTCTAAATATCTCCTATGCCCATCCCATCCCATCCCATCCCATTCCATCCCATCCATCCCATCCCATCCCCCTCACCCCCTCCCACTCAAATTGTCACATCCACATCCCAACTTACATCATACCCAACCTCTATTATATGGTGACGCAGGATACCGTGCGTGTTGATGTCGACACAGCCTCTAATCGCCGAATAGATGAGGGTAGAGGTGTAAAAAGGGGGGTGGTGGGTATGGAGAGGATGGGAGGGAGGGAGGGGGGGGGAGGGCTGGGTATATACTCTAGATGTTTTGGATCAGATCGATCTATTGAGGAAAGCCTTTTCTTTGAAGCATGTGGAGTGGACATTTTGGTGGATTTTCCGAAGAACTTGTTTGGAAATATTTCAAGTACTTTTGAAGATATGTACATGGAATATTAGCATTGAGGATTCCCCGATACTTACATGGATCCAATATACAGGTGTCTAGGACATGGGATAAACTGTACATGTATTATAATGTAACATGTGATGAAGAGAACAATCCGCCAAGTCCTGTTGGCGCTCGCTCAGCGCTGGTGAGAACATCCGGGGTATACAATGCTTCCGAATTTTCCCTGGCCAGCTGAGGCACTGCCATTGGCGTGTACCCAACCAAAACACTCCAAAAAGGCTAATGCAACTGTACTGACAGGCTTGGCTAGTCTCAAGGGCAGATATTCATACCCCTCCAGACTCGCTCGATTATTGCCCCTTGGTTCAGGATAGATAGGATGGTGACCATACCCATCGTCAGCTTTCCGAAAAGACCGATCCTTGTACTTGCCGCGTCCCCCTTCGGCGCTGGACTATGGCCTCCGCTCGAGGTAGGGGGCACTTGCGCGACGTCCGTTGAGGATGATTGCGTATCGAGTGATGATGTTCCAGCGTTACTTGATGATGGCGCCGTCTGAATGGCCGAGGGGTCGCTGTTGCTTGGTATAGACCCTGTTGTAGTAAGCGTCATCCCCGAATCGATTACGGACGGTCTCGTAGTTATAGATGATGAATCCGTCTTTGTTGACGCCAGTCCTTCAGCCCCTAGACCTCCCATTATAATTTCGCCCAAACCTGCGCTTGAGCTTGCAAGTGCAACTGTTTTCGTGCCGACAATCATCTCGTTGCTCGAGTCTAAAGATACGGTGATTCCACTGATTACCGCGCTTGGACCTCCTGGAACCAACGTCGAGCCTGCGATTTCGACAGCTGTTGGGTGGGCTATAATCGTTTGACCGGCGATCGTTGTTGTCGCGGACTCCGGGATGTCTACAGCGAAAGGTATTGACTTTGTCCCGATGACAAGCATGGGTGAAGCGAGAAGATTCTGAGTGCCAGCCAGAGTAGTGGCTTGCGCACCAAGGGTCGGGGTGACAGCAAGGATCGATACGCCGTTTGACAAAGGTGCAGCGAACTCCCCATCTGCTGTTGTGAATTGGCTGTGGATAAGATTCTTGGAAGGCAGGTAAACTCCAACCGGGTTTGCGACCACTGTAAGGCGTTCCGCAGCTGTACTTGCTGCCGATGGTCCAGGAAAATCCTGACCTGTTACCTTGGACTCGTCTGAGAATTTCGAGACTCCCAATGAGGTAGCAGCTGACCCTGGCTTGTTCACAGACCGAGAGTTGTCTTCTGTGTCTGGTGTTGCAGGTGAAGGGGAGTTGATTTGTTGGAAACCAGGTTGCTGGTTTTGGGTAGACTGTGGCTTTTGTAGCGGCATTGTAAGAGCACTATCGATATTGGACATCTGGTCTGGTAACATGTGTGAAGGATCGTATCTTTCAGTAGTATGCTCAGGAGTGCTTCCCTGGTCGGCCTTCGGTCCTTGTTCGATATTGCCACTACCCCCCCGAGTATTGCTTGTTTCAGCTAGATTGGTGACCCCAGGGCTGGTGTCCTGATTTTGAGCAGGACTGGGCATCTGCGCTGTATCTGGAAGAGCAGGTTGAGTCACGGACATCTGATACGGTGATAGATGTAAAGGGTTATAACCAGACAAGGCCTCGTCGGTATGCCCAGGAACGCTGGGCTTGCTCGTCTTCGCTTCTTGTCCGATACCTTCATTATTTTGATAAATATAGCTTTTTTGAGCTTGCTCCCCAGTCTTGCTTTTATCGCTTGGTGTTCCATACCCTCCATCAGCCTCAACCTGATTCTTCGGTTGCGCTGAGTCGCTAATTTTGCTTGGGGCTACTTCTTTTGCAGGATCTCCACCAATTCGCCCTGCTTCACTCGGTTGTGCTGAAGTACTGATCTTACTCGGATTCGCTGGCTCTGTGGCATCAATATTGGCGTTTCCTGCATAGTGAGGTTGTGGGTCGTTGATAGTCTTGCTTGAGACTGTTGCTTCTTTGGGATCTCCACCATATTGGCCTGCACTGATGGTCTGCTGCGGGTCTCTGTCTTTTCCTGTCCCCATCCCTGGTTGAGTATTTTCGCCGCTACTGGCTGCAACACTTATCGGTATTGGTTCCTTTGGCGCACTTGCTTGACCACCTTGTCCAGGATGTCCGGAAATGTCGCTTTGCTGAGGATCGATCGTATGCGTCGTTGGATCACTTTCTATATGTCCATCTTGCTGCGACATAATGCGGCTAGGTTGAACTCCATGAACAGAGACTTCCTGCTGAGGGCCTGCTGCAAAAGTCTCCTTAGCCCTAGAAGATGCGGCCGTATCTGCAGGTGGCGCTGATGGGTCCCCAGCAGCGGTAGTCTTCCTGGCGCCAGCATCATAGCTGGGACTTGGCGTAGGTAAGGCAGGAGTGGTAAGAGGATCGACAGACGTAGCATCTGGAACCATTGCAGCTGCCGGGATCAGGGTTTTTGGTGGGTCATAGCCGGTGAAGTATCCATCATGGCAATTGGTGAACCAGGGCAGAACTTCTGCTATGAGCTTTTGTTTAGGAGCAGCGAGAAAAGGGCGATATGGCTGTCCCGGTTCCGGCGAGTAGAACTTTCTTTCCTAGATGCAGCGTCAGTTGATCTAGTGCATCTTCAAGAAGTGATCGGAAAAGGCGCTCACCATCACACTTCGTGCCGGGCAGGGCAGATCTCGAAAGTCGAACGACTTCGTGATCCATGTGTAATTCTGGTATTCCAGTGTGGAAAGTTCACCAGAGGTAAAGCTGAGCATCGTCGAGGTAATGAGAGTGCCCGGACAGTTGGATTCGGATGCCGACAGATACCAAAACTTCGCGTATATCTAGTATAGGTACACATAATCAGTGATCGCCTTTTCAAGAAGATCTTCTGAGTCTTGCGGTGTAAGTGGATAGTCACTCTTTCGAGACATTGGCCCAGAATTCGATATTGGATTAGAACAGGAGACTGTGAATTGAACAACACTCACGGATGGAGAAGTGCTAGCAGTATCGTTAGTCTAATATGGGCTCAATGTGCTCAGCGACTAAACTCACAAAGTGAAATTTTCTGATACTACAGTGCTAACCTTGACGCCATCTTGACGGGTGACGGAGGACGGAAGTACCAGAGAGTGGCCGCGACCTTGAATCGATCCACCATGATTTTGCGCGTCGACGTAGGACTGAGACTTAATAGAGCTTTGTAGACTACCCATCGGAGTATCAGTATGACCGACGCAATCTGTTATGGACCAAGGATTCTCGAAGTAAGTTTTGATTGTCACTGGAGGAGTCAGAAATGTTTTGAGCATGGCCGTTGTAGTGAGGTAAGTAACTGGGCGGGAACCCCCTGAGACTTGTTGGTGACAGCCCCAGTACATTGTACCAGCATAGTCTGTCGTCGCACCGTAGTCCAGGGGTAAGACAGAATTACCAACCAAGTCTAGACAAGAGGTGTCTGCGTCGGGTTCCGGCCAATAATATATGTCCACATTTTGAGCCCTGAGGTCGCAGCGTCCACAACAGTTGTTGCCTGGGCCAAACATTCCTGGTCCCCTGTGAACATCCCAATTCGACACAGCGGACTTCCCTTGCGGTGTTCCCATCCAGGCTTGCATGGTGGCGAAGCATTGGGGTGTTCTCATCCAACTAAGGAGGGCTTGGACCTCGGGTAAGTTCTTTCCACAATTCGATTCTGTCTGTCCACCGAAGCATCCGGTACCCATCAGTTGGAACTCTGTGGTACCGAAGAACTTGAGGATTGCGTCTGTACGGTTACCAGAACAGGAAGTGTTCCAAAGCATGCATTGATCTGAAAAGTCAAACGGATAGTTTCCGCATATATGGTCGAAAGGGCCACAAGTTTTTGTCAAATTTGGGTAATTTTTTGGTACGTAGGAGGTGTACACAGCTCCAGTGACCGATGAGGGAGAATACCAGGTCAACGCGCTGAGGTTGACCCGACTCGTGAACTCCTCATCAGTGAGTCCATAGCGACCCGGATGGACGGTTCTAGACGTAATGGGTGGAATCTGCGAAAGTCCCTGGGAGGATTCGCGATATGACAAGAGAAGGGCTATTGGGATACACGCTTTGAGTAATTTGGACATATCTCACGATTGCATACACAAAATCTGGGATAGAAGCCAAAAAAAGGAAACACCTGCAACAGGTCCACAATGGGATTGAGAGGATAGTAGAGTGATCATTATGATTCTACCTACCTCTCGGACGGTAAGTCCCGCTAGGTCCTGAAGGATCTTATTGCGCCGTGAGGTACAGCTGGGATCATCTCTCATGCTATTGATCACCTGGGAGAGAGTTATACGAATCTGCATGGATGGCGCGTAGCAGAACCTGCACGTATGGTGCGTAGCACACCTGGGTCTTGAAGAGGCGCTAACGCTGCAGGGACCAGGGATGGCGTCTGGCACCGCGGACCAGCATCAATCTAGTGCTATGTATCTGGGCTGTGGTGTTGTCTCGGGCAGCTGTCTCACCAAGCCTTCGAGAAGCAGCATTTGCACAAGACTTTTGTATCAACCTCCGTACATGCTATGAAGCTTCGAGTGGAAGTCCGCAAACTCGGGGTTGTTGCTGGTTACGGTATTCCATCTGCTCGTAAGCGCCAGGATTCTACTTTCTATACTATGTATGCACCTAGTATCCTCATGGACCGTCGGTTAGCCTAGCGCGGCGCGGTTGGCGCAGGTACGGAGTAAGTACTCAGGCCCTTATCCATGAGTTTTACATTTGCTGCACTATCGTCAGCTACACTGATCAGGCTATTACATGACTTATACTTAGTGATTCCTCCGTCGTTGGGAAGCGGTTTTCTCGTACTCATGTACAATGCCACCTTGCCGTCCTACAGATCCATGGGGAAGGGAGCTGACTACCTCACGCCAACCACAAGTGAGTCGGAGAGGCGAAGGTCGACGCTAGAAATTAGTCTCGGTGGAAGTAACCCGCTTAGCGGATAGGGCTAGCCCGTAGCGTCCCCCTAAGGGTCTGAGGTTTCTGAGACTAGCTAAACACTTAGGCTCGGGACTTCACTGCTGTCACAACATTAGGTTAAGAACTTAGGGCTCAGCCAGAATGATTCTTTGTACGACATACTTCAATCAGTATAAGTCTGATAGCTGCCATGGAAATCTGGTCATTTACTTGAGGCACGCCTCATTCGGAGCACGATCATTGCTTGATCGCTCAAGGCGCTCTTTTGTTTATCACAGTATTGAAATCCAGGGGCCAACAAGTCCGACACCTTCACATTACATAGCATCCAATCCCGTACATGGCACGTTCAACCCTGCCTTTAATCTGATACCAGTCAGCTCGCCGCTCGGCGAACTGGTACACCTCTTCCGCGCGGAAGATGCCGTGAAAGCGGTCCCCATCCGCAATGATCGTAGCTAACTCTTTGGCATCCGAAGGGTCAACAAGATAGATTTGCGAGAGCTCCCGTAAAGCCGTGAAGAATTGGAGTAGGTCTCTGTTCTTCAGAGTCTGAACATAGCCGAAGTAGAGGTTCATATCACTATAAGACCAATCAGTACAGCTTCTGTGAGCGGGCATCGAGATCTCTCCACCTTATCAGCCTGATGGAGCCATTGACGCTGATACGTTGTTTCTTAAGATGCTTGCACAGCGCTGTGAATAGCCGCATTCCCACCTCCTGGTTGAAGACATCCAACATGTTTTTGTCAGTGCTGCCAACGAGCAAATTTGTGTGAGAAGAAAGGATCTCCACAACATGTTTTGCTGTCTGGCTGGGGCCTATGTCTATCATGTTCGACGCGGTTCCATTGGGGCCCGGATTGAAGTCCACTGGCTTTTGCATGGTTGAACAGCAATACTCCACTTCGGCCATCAAGACCTCGATACCCTTATTGAGACCAGCAGCCACGCGTTCGTCGAGCATTTGTTCAAATCGCTTCTTCTCCTTCAATGCAGGGTTGAGGAAGTCATCGCGGTCGGTAAGGTTTCTAGCGATCATTTCCTGCCCATAGAAAACGTCTAGCATCTGCTGAATGAGATCTCCCACATTTACTAGTTCGAGAAAGGTGACGAGGGGGGGAACGCCGGATCGCTTGGGATCGCTATTGTTTGATGGTTTGTAATGAGAAAGGTGATCAACTGCCTGATCAAACCCCGCTTTGATGTGACGAGTGCCTAGAGTCTGTAGCAGTGTGATGAAGATTAGCTCGCACTGGAAACGTGCATCCTTAGCAGTGTGACCGTCAAGATTGACCAAGACCGCTGCTCTCTCTATGCTTGACTTTGCCATGTGAACAAGGTTCAGCGCTACTTCAATGCTGAACAGAGACCGTATACCTTCTAATCTCGAGTTCATAATTGCAGCTTTGGCTGCTAGCTCTGTGGTAGGGGGTTCTGCCAACGGAGTAGCAGATTTATTGACGCTCAGCATTGTGCCATTTACTATTCCGGGGCTTGAAGGACGGGATGAGACCTGCGATGACGCAGGCTCAGGCGTAGCCAAAACTTCGCTGTTGACCAAAGCTTTTGCTGTAGCCGACCTCCCACCGAACGGCGAGGACATCGGAAAGGTTGGCAAGACGTTGACAGGCATCATCACAACTTTCTTGAAGGAGGCCAAGAAGTCTCGCTTATCAGCCTGGCGGTTGACATTTGACATGAACATTGACTGCATCGAGGCATCTTGTTCGGACAACCTCTTTTCCCAATCGCTCACTTCTGCAGCTGACTTTTCCCTGAAGTACTCCAATTCTTCTTTTAGGTAGAGATCGACATGTGGCTTGAAGACACTAGTAACTGCGTGGTCAATAGCCTCGTAGAAGTCATCACCAGAGACAGACGTTGGTCTTAGGGACTTTGCGAACTCAGCGCATTGGTCACAAGTTGCCGAGACTGCTTTCAGAAAAACTTCTGTACTCAAACGATGTGCTTCATTGAATAAGGAGGTGAGATATTCCGTTATGACGACCTCCTCGATTCGCTGGAGCAATGGTACAATTACATTAATAGACGTTGGGAAGACCTGATCAATAATGCTGACCTGTTCATTGAAAGCTTTTGAAAGGTTACTGAAGAAAGAATGTGATTGTTCCGCAGAGAATGTCCCAGATCCCGATTGATTCAGGCAGTCGAGCGGATTTCCCAAACGGTATCTGGAGCTGATGATGGAGCTCCGCGAAAGAAAGAGCTCCACGGCACTTTGACCGCCGTTAAGGCTAATAAGCACGTTAGCATATTTTGGCATCTTCCCAGTAACATCTCCGGCCTCAAGAGCTTGCTCAAATTCACTCGAAACCGCTTTTTCAAAGGCCCCAACCAGGGCTTCAAGCTTCAATCTCCTTCGTGACCATCCATGAGACATATCGCTGCTTGAAAATTTTGTTAGGTTAAAAAGCATTTGGGCCTGTTGATCCGGATCTCGGTAGGTCCGGAAGACCATGGCATGCGTATGATTCTCAATAGTTACAGCGTCCTGGTAGAAAGGGGCCAAGGCCCCATACACCTTGCCATATTCCTGCCGTGCGAAGCCCCGTAGAGATCGAACTTTTCTGAACACGTTAAGCCGTAAAGTCATATCTTGTGCTTTATACGAAGCCGGCCTCTCCTGATGGGTGAGGTCGATAGCATCGAATCCGTCATCCAACCCTACTACCACTGCCTTTGGCAAAATCCCATTCTGGCCTCGTCCTTCCAGCGTAGAATCAAAGATGGTGATACTCGATCGGCCAGATTCTTCATCTCTATTGGCTGCATGCACTACCCCGTTCACTCCAACAGCAACACGCTCGACTTCATCACGCTGTAGACGTTGTAAGGTCTCTGATCTCTTCCGCCGAGAAATTTCTGCCCTCTTTCTCGCTTCGTCCTCGTTCCAGCATCCCATCAACTTCAATTTCTGCACCCATCTCGTGTCATCGTAGACCATCTCCAGCATCCGCTTGGAGACACGGGCAAATCGCAGGAGCTCCTGGACGGGAAGGTGGGTAAGGATGATGGAGAGGATCTCTGCGAATTATCAGTGATGAGAGCCGAACTGGAAAGCCCAGCTTACCCGCTGGTAGCACAGGCTTCGAGCTGATGATCTGAGTCTCCCGTAACGGTGCCAGTACTGATTGTCTCGGCAGGCCACCAGGTACTGTGGTCCTCCTGAAGGCCGACATGTTTGGGATGTCTGGGTTTCATTTGGATGAATGCTATCGATGTCTCACACGTAAAACTTCGACCTTGGCTGTTCGTATATCTGATTTAGATTGCAGGGGAAGATATAGCAAGGAGCGGAACGGAACAAGCAAGTGTGGACAAGCGCACAACCGCTGGTTGCTCAAGGTACAGAATTACCATGATGACAGGCTACTTCAATACGATGATAGCGAGTCCCTCGGCAAGTATTGATATGGGAGGTCGAATTGAGCCATCGGCAATTTGGGTCCACAGCCCCTCGGAATACGTTATCTACTCCTCGGCCACAGTTGTTATATACACTGAAGCTTTATTCTCTCGTGGCCGCCCGAGCCATCCCCATGCCGCAGTGCATATGCCTCGGAACCAAAGTGCCACGCTTCCCAAATGAAATCCCAGCCGAGATACCCAGTATATGTAAGGAAACGCCTAGAACCTGCTTCTGCTCCCTCTCCTATGCTCTTCCGGTGGCGGGGTCCCGGGTGGATGGTTCTCAAACAAGTCTTCAAGATACGCGCTCGGTGCACGGCTTTGAGGAGCAGGAGACAGGTTAAGACTGGAATTGCTGGCATGCATCGTCAAGCCGGCAGTATTAAGTCTTCCTCCAGCCGTAGACTCCTCTGCTCTGCTCGGTGGAAGACTGGGGGAGCCAGGTGGACTAGGTCCTATTGATCTAGCTCTAGAGTAGCGATGACTCTGAGGGCCCAGATTTGACAGCCCAATTCCCCCACTTCCACCACCAAGGTGTGTCATCCCCGAACCGCCACCGGGTGCAGAATTTCCAGCGGCGTAGTAGCCAGCCGGGAGATAGCCAGAACCCCTGTTGCCTGGCGTTTGCATGCTTGTACCTGCTGTCGGCGAGAAGAACAGGCTTCCATGCCCTAATTGATGTTTGGTTCCTCGTTTTCCACCTGGCCCCATTGCTCCACCCAACTGATCAAGACTCAACGTTGATCCAGGTCCAGGGCTGAAGTAAGGGCTCTTGGTCTTGCCAGAATGTGCTCCTGGATCCCTAACACGAGCGTATTTGGCAGATTGCGCTATGGCTGCTTTCTTCACGGATCGGTGCAATGACCAGGCAACAAGACCACGCCAGGCCAGGACAAGGAAGCCAAAGAAGCCGAGTGCGGCACCAACACATATGAAGACAGTGCCTTCCGGAAGATTTGACTTTTGCATGAAAGGCGCATCATTAGTGGGCGGTACTGTCGGAGCTGGGTAGTTGTCCTGTGCGAGTTTGGGAAGACCGGAGACACCCAGTGCATCGGTTGATGAAGCTTTGACAGAGTTATCAGAGGTAGTTGCGGTCTTCGCGGTGGTCTTCGAACTAGTCTCCTGTGTTTTACTTATAGCGGCAGCTTTCGTTGTCGCCGCTGCCTCAGTAGTCGCGGCCACGATACTTTCACCATTGGGAAGTTTGGGTAGACTCTGCGCTGCTACATGAGAGATGAGTAGGATGAAGGAGTAGATCAGAGGTATGGAGGCGCCCTGAAGTCTTTGTGGGAGCCGCATCTTGTCCTTTCCTACCAGCAAGGCTATGCGATGAACCCAGGTAATGGTAGCTCTTGGCCTCCACCAACCTATCCTCCTCCTACAAGTGACAGGTCCCAAATTTATCTGCAATAGATGCCCGAGTATATGTGTGTTGGCAGGCTAGAACCATCGAGTACAGGATCAGGGTCAAGGAAAGGCGGCCCCTGTTGCGACGAATCCTTTGTTACTAAGGTAATGAACGGGCGGCCGAAGATGATTGTTCCCCCTGAGAATGGGATACACACAGCGAGCGTATGAAGATCGCAAAAGAGTGTGGAATGATGTCTTGGGGACGCGAAGCTTGAAAAATGGATTGAGTGAACAGGGAGTTTGGTGTTTTGATTCCAGGTTCTTTTGCCCACTAGCCACCAGGCGCTAGGCAGCTGCAGGAAGTGGCGTGGGGCAACGAGCCACAAATAGTCTGCTTAACTCCGATCAAACGTCCACTCAGAATCCTCACTAACTGTGATCACGATCTTTCATATAATTTCAACTTTATAATGACAGTCCAAAAGAGAACAAGAAAGTTCGCGCAGGTATGTCTTGTCACATCTTCTTATAAGGCTCTTCCAGCTGAGAGAAATACAGGTCAAAAGAATCATTGGGCAAAGAGACTCCAGATTGTGGGTTCTCGAAGTAGCCTCTATCCGAGATCTAAATAGCTGAGTCCTTGCAGGAAGAAAAATCAAAACAAGGGCGAATTGGACAGCAAACGAAAGGATCCGAATGAAGTGGTCCGAGAGATGTGAGCTTCCATCAGGCCATAGCCATAACTCGCTCTCAATTGTTCCAGACCTCAAGTCTCATCGTCGCTGTTCTTCCAATACAACACGGCACTAGTCAGTCTTCACCAAAGATGTGTCGATGTTTGACGAGAAACACCGATCCTAAGGATTGCAGGTGCCTCCCTATTCGGTTCTCGTTGATACCAAGTATGGAAGCTGCACTCTAGTATCAGAAATCCTGTGCACTGACTCTCATCAGTTTTCTCTCCCAGTCAGTATTGATTAACTTGATCTTCAAGACCAAGTCTCCTCTAAATTTCCCTTAAAACTTATCAATCGTTGTATGTAGTACTGTTCAGCATAAGCTTGGGATGCTTACAACGATGGTATTACCTCCTGCTATCGGTTGTGGCTCCATTTCTCTGACTCTCACAGATGAATTGCCTATACGCCAAAGTTACGCCCATCATTACAGACTGTGTCATGGCAGAGTTGGAGAAATTGGGTCCTAAGTATCGCATTGCACTACGCATAGCAAGGTGAGAAATTCCAGCCAACAATGTTAGGTTTTTTCGCCAGGGTGTAGTCGCGAAACATGATTCCAAAGGAACCACTTCTCCGCTATGTTTCTGAGTTTCCAGCTGTTCTTTGCAAGAGGTAATCGCTGACTGTGATAATCATCATTAGAGACGAACGGTTCGAGGTGAGTGTCTATACCTCACGTTCAAGCCTAGTCAACTTGGAGTCGCATGCGCTGACTTCCGTGAACACTCCTAGAGACTAAAATGTGATCACAAAGGAGTATACGCGGATGATTGTCTGGTAGACAGAGTCATGAAACACAAGATATACATCGTAGCTACGAATGACAGGGACCTTAAGAGGAGGATCCGCAAAATACCAGGTGTTCCGTAAGTCCTTTAGGCGATCATGCTCCCGGATATGCTGAGTTGTCCCCAGGATCATGAGTGTTGCGAGGGGAAAATACGTCATTGAAAGGCTTCCTGATGCTCCAGAGAAATAGAGATTGTGGCACCTTGTGGTTCTTGCTAAGAGATATTTCTCCACGAGGGGATACCGATGGCGATGCATAGACCAGTCCATGCCAGTGGCAATATGATACGCCTTCAGCACAACACACGAAATCGAACCAAAGACATATAAAGCAATGATCGCCGTTTTGCCAATACCTTGGACTATGAGCTTGGAGGCAGAATTGGAAGATCAACAGCTTCATATTGTATGGTAAGGACACTACACAAGTCCTCGTGGCGAAAGGCAGAGCGTTGGAGGCTGCTTGAAAGCTCTTTCACAAACCACCACCAACCCCTTCGCCCTCTCTTTTGCAAAGCCGCCGTCGTACGCCTGAACATACAGGATTCTCCCCATGCTCATATCCTCCGACTCCCTTGAATAAGAAACAAGCAGAACCAAGCAGAGAGTGCCCGTTCAACCACCTCGCTCTCTATCAGGATAAGGTATCGTAACTTTGTGCTCCCCCTGGATCCTGCTAGAGTCCAGTCGGTAAAAGAGCACGGAGGATGGAACGATCGAGAAAGAGGAGTTTTGCAGCTGAAAGCCAAGGCCGCCCATGCTAAGTACTTACTGTTCACGTTCGCAAACAGTCGCGTCATGGCGGAGGGCTCAAACGGGGGCAATCAGACGCTGAACACCAGAACCCCCCGGCCCTCATTCTTTGTATGTTAATCCATAAGTAGGCATTGTGTGCAGTCATATTAGTCCCTAACGTCCCTATTCGTCAGACTTGAAGCTATACACAACCTAAAATCACAGCCTTCCCCCAACATGTAAACCTTCTCGTCTGATCTCTGCCCACTATTCCTCAACGGTACGGCCTGAGCACGAAAGCATCCCATAGTAAAGTAGGTTGGCATCCGGGCCTTAGCATTACCCCCTCACCCTGTGATGAGGGGTAATTGGACTAGCGTTGGAAGCATGTATTTAGGGAGGGAAATGCCCCTATTATTCCTACTCCTTAGCAACCCCCAAACACAAATCCTACCTTTTCTCCCCCTGAAATGGATGCCTTGGCGTGCTTGCCAAGCACGCCAAGATATATTCTGAGACCAACCAGCTACCCAAGTCTTCTTCTTGTAACTACGCATCAGCCACGAGTTAGTGACTCGTGATTTGTCTATTGTCGTCCTTGATGCACATTCATCAAGACCTAGATTTCATATGTAATTATATCAGGAGGTTTGGGTGTAGCGACACGGAGCATGTTGGACTTCATATTCTACGTACTTACGTTACAACTGGGGTCCAGCTGCCGTTCTCGTCATACCAACCACTCGTCCAACATCAGCATCTACTACTAAAATAGGTAAATCAAAGCTCCGAAGTTGAACCTTCATCGTTAGGAGAACGTAAACACAGCTGTGCGCTTCTGATTATTCTGATTACAATTATACTTATTTAATTCTCGTAAAGGCATCCGTGAAATTTGTGTCCCCGCATTGTGAGAAGGAAATGTGACAAGAAAGCCCAAAAAAATTGCCGTATATGTCCCGCTAACCAAAACCCTCTCTGAGATGCGCCAGACAGCCGTCAGCCCCCCAAAACCGTCGCGAGATGTGCCCTTGCAATTTCTCAGAGACCACTCTCCTTGCAACACGGTATACCTACGGTACTGGGGCCTGGACGTAACTGGCCCTCGAGGGTACACCTGCGGCGTTCATGGCAAACAACATGTAATAACCGGGCAGCATGATACCTGGGTCTGTAGGGAGAGAAAGGCTGTATGTGTAGGCGCCATTTCCGCCCTGACTTGGGCCAAAGAGGGGAATACGTCGTTGATCGGTGTTGACGGTGTGCGTGGTTGAGCCCAGTCTGATGACCGACCAGGAATACCCGGCACCATCCGCCGTGACTACCAAATTAGAAGCAGGGGTGGTGATGAACATCTGTGCGGGTGCTTTGATATGCGGGCGTTGAGCGTCCGTGATAGGGAGATTAGTCTGAGCGTCGAAGAGGTAGGGGGGGGTAAAGACTTGAGCGTCATAGTGATTTGTAGCACATGCTCCGCAGAGGCCACCTCCGCCACTGAGGACGGTAGCGTCAGGCAGCAGGATAGCCGTAGAGTGGTAAGTGCGCGGGACGGTTTGTTGCTGTACCTTGAGGAAGCGGGTAGAAACGGGGTCCCAGAGCTCAGGCTGAATTTGGGCGGTATCGTCAGAGAATGGTTGACCGAAGACTTGGCCGCCAGTAATGAACACTTGGCCATTTGGCAAGACAACAGCATTGGCGAAAATACGTGGGAACCACATAGGGTTGATGGGCTGTACGTTGACCGGAACAGTCGGTGCGTTGATGGAAAGGATGTGCGCGTTAGCAGTGGCATTGACACCCTGGTAGCTGGTTGCGCCACCAACAGTCAAGATCTTGCCAGCAGCGGCGTCGTACATGACTGCGTTCCCGCACATAGCGTCAGTGTCAACGCCACGAGCTCCTGCAGGTGTGGTGCTGCCACCTCCCGCGGTATCGTACCAGTTCATAGCTCTGCTTGGACCAGCCTGAAACACAGTGCCAGCTTTCCAGCCGAAGAGCCAGCCATGGTTGTCCGCGCGATAGACACCTTGTTGATCAGCCGTAAGCATGGGAGCGACAGGAGCGCCATTGAGAAGTGTCCATGTATTCGCCGTTGGGTTGTAGACTTCGCCATTTTTGGCAACAGTGTTTCCACCCGACCACGAGCCGCCAATGGTGAACGCATTGCCGTTTGAGAGTGTAGCCATTGATTGGTAGCCGCGAGGAATGTTCATCTCGGCCTGGGCCGACCAAGTGTCAGCATTCGGGTCGTAGATACTGGTCTTTGGGGCATTGTTTCCACCAGTCGAAATGAATCTACCATTAACGTCCATGGACAGACCTTCGCAGAACATGTCATGATCTGTGTTTTGCACATTTCGCTGAGAAACCCTTTGAGTTGTTGGATCAAAGGTAGCTGTCAAGGTATTGCCGCCATTGCTCCCGCCGAAAGTACTAGCCGCATATGATGACCAGACGAGTACCTTTCCACTGTTATATTCGAGAGCCATGGAAACTGGCACAAGTGGGAAGTCGATGGTTGGTGACCACTCCCCTTGGTAATTATGATTGATGACATATTGATCAGGAGTGGCTTGGAAAATGTTGATACTTGCCGCACTCGACCAGGGGCCACGAGCACCGGCTTCTGTGGTGGCCGTCAATCGCACGAAGCGACAATCAATGGCCTCGAAGAAGGTGGTCTTAGTAGAGGCGCTGTCCTGATATGTACCGATAGCGGATGCTGGATTCCAATTCACACCATCTATGCTGGTGTCGATTTTATGTTCGCCAATGTTGCCATTGGATTGCCCGTCCTGGCGTGGAATGTATGCAACTTGGTTCACATTTTTCTGAGTGGTCCCCATATCGATGGTGATGTAATGGGGGAGAGCGTTGCCGGTTGCACCGAACGGGGTGTGCCAGAAGCTATTGATATTACCGTCGAGGACGTTGGATGCAGGATAGCCGGGTTGAAAGCTGTCAGCAAACGCGATCCAATTGTTCGCCGGGGCGATCGCAGCGGCCATGAGCGATACTGCGGGTCGTCCTTCTGGAATGGCCCTGAGTGGCACCCCATCAAGAGTTGTTATACCATCGGTATTGATATTGCCATTGTCAACAAATGATGAATGAATGTTGGCCACGACGTTCGCTACGTCTGCGGGGGCAGCCACAGGAGGAGTTACCATGCCTGGCTCGTTCACAATGTTCACCGGGGACAGTTGGGCACTGGCGAGCCAGGAAGAAAAAGACGCGATCGCCGATAGGCGAAGGATATGGAACTGCATCTCGAGTGTAAGGTACTTATTAATGTGTTTTCCTCAGGCAGATTGATCTCGCAGCGAATGTGCAAGGTCTCTGAAACGATGTTCTTCAATTCTTCAGACACAATTGGAAGAGGGCACACAAGTTGGATATGGGCGCGACGTTCGAATTAGGGTGAAACTGATGGGCAGAAGAAGGATTACAAAGTATTAAAGAAAGTAAAGAAATGCTGAGGCAGACTGCCTGCAACGAGTCGGCAGGGCGCAAAGATGTTAGAGAAAGTGGAATGAAGGAAAATCAAGTAAAGACTGGGGGGGGAGAGGGGAGAGGTGGTCGTAGGAGTTTGTAAGGAAACGGGCGAAGGCAGGGGAAATTAGGCGGAGGAGGACAAAGCACCCTACTACGTACCTATTTCTTCAGGAATAAGTCAGGTAAGCTTCGTTGCTATGTTAGTCAGTCAGGTCTAGTCCAGTCGGGCCCCCTTTTGGCTGGGAGCAGCTTGGTTGTACTACCATCGTACTACGGAGTACATCAGTTGGTTGACGGGTTGGTGTACGGAGTACTTCCAGCCGCGCTCCTTAGTGTGATATCTAGCGTCAACATAGCGTCAGCATCCCTACTGGCTTCGCCAATAATCCTTAAAAAGTATGGCGGTAAGCAATCCCTGGTGCTACCTGCAGCTGTAGTACTTGCAGCATGATACGTCCTTGCTATATTCGGGCTAGCCGCTCGCCAGTCACCGATTACCGAAATAGCATGGTAAGTAGTGATGTGGAACTGCGAATAGGAGTACGCCCAAGCCTGTCTACCTATCGAGAGATACCGCACGATGACGTGCATCGGGTTACTGCAGACCGTCAATGACCGTGGATTACTCAGGGCTCGGCTTTGGAGCCATGGAGGAGGCGTCTCGTATCGTACCGTGTCTTGATCGTGTGATCCGAAGACCAAGGTGAGGAGGTTGACTGCCTTACTACTAGAAGAAGTGGAGGACTAGGAAGTCGAAGGTGGCTGAAAATTGTTAGCGCGGCCAAGAGCGTGGAGACTCGTGCTTACCGACTGCCAAGTACCGTACCCGGGTACGCTAGTGGCGCTAGGGCTGATCTTCTTCGCATCTCCCTCACGCTAGCGTCAGGGGTCGGTCAGGGGGTTACAGGAATAGGCTCAAGCGGCTCAATCGCTTTGGGAGATCGAAGCCTTGGGGGTTTGGCTTCAACTACTTTGGCGAATCCAATTTCCACCATTTGCTCCACCTCAGCAAAGAGAGACAATCGCCGCGTACCACCCCTGAGCCAGACTTCCTCATGTTTAGCCATGAGCCTCCCAGACTCGAGTAATGGATTGGTGTCCTGAACCGAGTCAACCCATTCGAAGCGAAGCCAATTGCTCTCTTGGGTCAGGAGATGGCCTGATGCAGGCGAGACACTCTGTGCCGACTCCAACGTCTGACCCACTCTTTGAGCCCCCCGGATCGCCACACATTGGGGGCCGCATAAAATAGGACGGGGTTTGATCGACAGTCTGTAGCCGCGGGAACGTCATCCTATGCCGCTCTTGGAAGGAAGCACTTCCCTCATACTGGTAGTCTTGCGTCCACAGCATATTCGAACGCTTCTCCATCATGGCGGAGGTCTTACACATTGCTCCTGGTGCCGTGTGTATGCACTCCGTGTCTTCGCTCCTGTCCAATCTCGCCTCGATGCAGTCGCCTACTGCTTGTTTGGGGAGCAACTTCGTCGGCTATTTCCCTGCTGCCGATCCGTCTAGGAAGGCCGAAATCCCAAGTGTCAAAGGCAGAAAACGCTTCGGAATACTTGGAACGCTCGATGATGCTGGTGATAATTATCTGCTGAGGTAATGATGTGGAGAACAAGATCTCGATGTACCCATGACTTCCTCTTTCTGCTGCATACCAAGTGGAGCATTAATCCAAACAATCCATAAATTCTCCAGCACCAAGCGGCAATCATACCAATCGCTTGCCAAAGGACAAACAATTGCCAGGCAGGTATCGACGAAAGTATGCTCCTATGCCTACCCTCATCTTCTCAGCCACCTTATGCTCTCCTCCTGCACCACCTAAACAAGCTGCATACATCTCTGGTCACTTCATCTCACCATATCCCCTTTGCACGGAGATAGTGATGAAGCCGATCCCTGAAGAATAGTCCATCCATGAAGCAAATCAAAAGCCAGCGCCTCGAGAACGAAGTAGCCCGCCCGCGATACGAGAGCAAAGCGCCGCTCATCTAATCGTATCAACCACGAGTGAGTCCGCTCGCTTGGAAGTTCCGGGAGAAGCCACTAATCCTGTTAAGGTAAAGTATACTCCGTATTCCTCTTGATGAAGGATCAAAACGCTAAAACTTAGCCTGGGGATTTATATGTGGTTATCACAAGTACAGCGCTGCTGAGCGCGGTTGATATGCCATTACTCTGCTACCATTAGCGAAAGAATTGCAGTCAAACATCGAGAAGAAGAGGCACCTCTCACGCCAGAACCACAGCAGGACGTTCCCAACTCCTTATTTATGAATCAGAAATACAGATACCAAAGCAACGTATATAAACCCCCCACCAACCCTTACCCTTCTCCCCCACTGTCCTCAGCTCCAACGTCCGCTACTTGACATATCCATAACCCCTCCGGACTGACTCGATCTACCATATCCACTAAACCCCACAGCCCACCATTCCTCAAACCCCCCATCCCCCCTCCACAGCACCCCACAGATCCCGCCGCATACCCATCATCCCAAGCTAGCAACGGTCAGATTCAGGGTTGGAAAAGACTGGGTACCACAACTCATGTCCTGTATGTACCCGCTCACCGCTCACCGCTCCACGCATGCACGCACGCTCAGAAAGCTGGATGTAAGATGCCTGTGTAGTCCGTAGCAAAGTTTACGTATTATATCTCGGTGGGGAATATGCTACCACCTATCATCTACCTTACCACCTGGCACTTAGGGAGAATCTCTTTACATAGCCACCAATAGCACTTACTTCCACCCTTCTTCGAGAAAACCACTCACTCCCCTCTCAATCCCACATCCACATCCACATCTCTAACCCTCTAACCCCCCAATCCGCAAAAACCTCACACTGAACAACAATCCCCCAAATCCACCTCCAACATCTCCTCTAAACTCCGAACTCTCGCCGCCCTGACAATCTACAAAGTCCACTCTAAGATACTTACCGTACCGTACCCAGCATAGACCAATGTAGACTCCTTACCCTACCATCCAGTACCTTCAAGTTACCTTATTCTACCTTACCCACCTTACCTTAGTGTCAACTTCTCCCCTTCGTATCCTACAATCTACACAACTTCACACTAAAAGTACCCAACCGTGCCGTGCCAGCTTCCCCACCCGTACTCACTTCCAACTGGCAACTATCCAATTCCAACCACCGACCCGCACCAACACTAACACTAACAACCCTTTCTTCCAACACTCTCTTCCTATGCCGTCCCGTACTCACTTCCAACTTTCGTATCGTAGCGTGTAGCGTGAGCCATCACATGCATGCCGTCTATTCTATGGCGTATACAGAGTACGTACTGTCATGGTTGGAGATCGTGGGTGTCACCGCCTCGCCTCGTACCCAGCAGTTCTAGGGTCTGCTGATCGGACGTTTGATTTTTGGAGGTGTGGGGGGTGGAGTACCTATCTTGTAAGGTTACCTAACGAATTAGCAGTATGTGCTATTTTAACTTGTGCTTATCTGGCCGAATGTTGTGATAGATACGGTAGGTCAAGTACCTAAGTGGCTGACGCTAGGCGGCTGAGACTTATGCTCCATGACTACCTACGCTCGATAAGGGCTGGGAAGCGTGGCTGTGCGTATATTCTAAGGCGGCCTTGGGTTCAGTGTTAGGTTGGGGGGATAGGGTGGTGCATGAGGGATGTGATGCATTCGTATCGCTATACCGAGATTGCAGATTATCGATGCCGTCAAGGCGCTAGTAGAGGCAATTATGGGGAGAACATCGCATGTCAGATGGTGCTCGTTGACTGTGATTCAATCCATCCATTTACTTGCTCTTTATCAACATGCTACAAGCATATCCTAGGAAACATGCTCACGCCTCACTTCCATTAGATGCCTATCGATAGAAAACCCTCCATGATCTGAACATCCCTATAGTTCCTCTCAGTGCCGCCCTCTATCTCTTGCGCAGTCCACGAGTCTGCAGTCCCGCAGCGATTCCAAGGAGCTTGATGTAGATTTCTTCGAAACCCTCGGCGTCCTCGTCCAAATATGCCTCTGCAAGGCGACGGAAAAGTTGGTCTTCGCCGGATTCGTCCCTGGATATTCCCGTCATACTGGCGAATTGCTTTCGGATCGTGCGATACTTCTTCTGGTACAAGGTTGTGAAGTCCGGCTTTCGTTCGGCTAGTTGGCCAACCCCTAAGTCAGAAGCCGATGGACCGGTACCACCAGAGCGAGGTATTAAAAGTTCATCCAAGCCGTTGCTGGCTTTCTCAGCGGATTGGCTTTTGAATGGTTGCCTCGAGAAAACGGCCATGACATCGTCATCGCCCCCTTCAGGTGGTGTCCATCCTGAGTGATGAGATGGTGGCCCCTTTGGATTTTGCTGTGAGAATACTGGCTCCGGCTCGATGCGAAGTCCCTGATGCGACGTTCCTTTAATTATAGATGGCGGCCTAACATTTTCATTGGACGCACTCTCGAGAGGCATTCCGACCCTCGGCGTAGGATTTCCAAGCTCAGATGGAGAAGCTGACAACGTCTTTGGAGCGTTAGGATTTGCAGTATTAGACCTTTTATTCCGGCTCTCTTTCAGGACTTTGTCGAACTTCTCCGATCCATACTCTGTCTTGAAACGGCTAGTAAGGGCCTCAAAGCGTGAATTAATGTCTATATCTAGGATTATTGTTGACGAATTAGTACAGCTTGTGCTTCAAACGTGGTTTACGACAAAGTGAAGGGGGCTTTACGTTTACTTGGCACCTCAATGCCTGGTGGTTTGGGTTCATGGGCTTCATGACTTGAGGCTTCCATGGTCAGATCATCCGGCCTTTGGATCCTCGCCTCTTTCTTGGAAACATTTGTGTCTGCAAAGGACGACCCAGCATCTTTCGTAAGGCCAGCTTCGGACTTGTTGTCATGGTGAAAACCCTTAGCTTCCGGCACGGCCTTGTGTAAATTGAAAGCATCTGAAAACCCAGCCTCGGTATATGAACCCTGTGGTTCGGCTTCCGGACGGGAAGATGCCCCTCGAGTGTTGGTCAATCCGAGCCCTACTAAGGTTCCGCGTGCTGTCTCCAGGTCCTGAGCCTCACTCTTCCTGCTAGAAGTAAAGCTATCGATTTCTCTGGTCGGATTTTCAATACTCCAGTGCTCAAGGCCTGGGATGCCAACATATTTACGTCCCGAATTGAGCGTGCTAGCTTTGGACATTGAAGAGATATGGCCATGTGACGCATTCGATGAGGTTGACGACGAAGTTGGGTCAGTGGTGGAGAGCTGCGATGATTGTGGTGGTGGTTCCTGTATTTCCGACACTTCTGGGTTGGTCGATGGGACCTTTTCGGATGATGGGTATTCGGAAGCTTGGGGTAATCCCTTGTTTTCAATACTCCAACGCTCAAGCCCTGGGATGCCGACATATTTGCGACCTGAGCTGAGCGTGCCAGCATTAGTTACTGAAGCGATATGGCCATGTAACGCAGTCGATGAGGTTGACGAGAAATCCGGATCGGTGGTGGAGAGATGCGATTGTTGTGGCTGTGCTTGCCGGAGGTTTGGAAACTCTGGGTTGGTCGATGGCACCTTTCCGAATGATGGGTTTTCGGAAGCTTGGGGTAATCCCTTGTTAGACATTTGTACTATGCGACCGTTGTCGACGAACCATTGAAGCACCTTATCGAGCTTTGTACTAGTTGCGGTCCCTTGCGAAGTGACCGTACATCCTCTATTCCCAACAATAATCAAACCGTCGCGATGTAACGTCAGGAGTACCTTCAATCGATTTGCTTGGGATAGATATCCAAGATTTCCACTCGAGTTACGGGTCCTGACCAGATCAACGATCGCTACACCCACAGTCTTGTTTACCCAGGCCTCGGGTAGACCAACCTGTACGCGATCATATCCCGATGAGGGGTTAAGTCTATGGCACCGGCTCAGAGCATCCTGGTATGCTCCTACCTGTGTAGGGTATAGCGTGACGATAGCAACGTGGTTCAAGGCTATTTCAGCGGCTTTCAACTTGTGCAGAGCATTGATCGCGGTGTATGTATTGCCTCGATTGAGCATTGAACCGCCGAAAGGTAATTCAACACAGACACAATCGTTGGATACATTAAGCACTAAGTGAGAATGCAGTCAGCACTTTCTCATCAATATATGATTATGGCCCACAAGACAGGAACTGGAAGTACGGGCTCCTGAGGCATGTCCCCTGATTCACAATGAGGTCGAGATAAGGGTTAGCATAGAGGAGAAGTTATGACTTACTCACTGGGTATACTTTCCTGCTAATCTCTTGCCGTATGTTTGGATAAGTTTTATGGACGAATTCGCTGAAGCGGGTGGACTCAGGGCGCTCTCTGACCAGAGTACCCGGACCGTCTATGAATTAGAGTCAACATTCGATGAACAAGAAGGTGTAGCCTTCGATAGGGTGACATACCTCGAAGAGGCTTTTCGTGCAAAGAAGCAAGTAACACATTATAGACGTCAATTGACCCTGCAACCATTTGTGTCTGCACATTTAATGGCCATTTTCTAATCGCACTGTCGGGGAGCGCTGTCTTCCATGACGGGGGCACAGCTCCGACGCAGTCCTGCTTAATAGCGCTGTCCAAATGCTCGACCAACAGCGTATCTGCTATGAAGAACAAAGAAACCTTAGTCGCATAAGCAATATACGGCAACAGCTTCTCAGCTTTCTTGACCTCGTTGTTCGATGTGCGCATGTTTGGTCCATGGCGGGAGATCAAGAAGCCGTTAGTATCTGAAATATTGAAGTCCATACGATAGAGGTCCTCGTCAATACCGGCCGTCAGGTCTGCTTTCAGCGACTTCCCGAAATGTTGTACCTGTGCAAGAAGGCTTAGCGTCGTCGCGACTTCAGAGGGATATCATGAAAGGAAACTTGATACGATAAGACTTACATCAACGAGCTCTTGCTTGTCCTCTTCCGTTGCACGCATATAGCTGATCTCACCATACTGAGGATCAAACCTGCAGGACATAAGATGGTAGTTGTCCTCAATTGAGCCACTGTTCCCATTCTTCGGAACATCGGTGCGTAGAAGAACACGGAAGCCAATCGAGGAAGGGTACCCATTGCTGACTTTGGTTCCGAGTCTCACCATGACATTTGCAAGATCGTCAAAGTCGTCGCGAATGTTGCCTATGGGTACCTTGCGGCCATTCATGGTAAGTAGAAGGATAGCGGACACCTCATGGGCAGTATCCGGCATAATGCGTGGGCCGTCGTCTTGTGAAGAGTAGTCTAACTGCGTTTTAGATTTCGCGACCATGGTGCCGGTGAGCCCCAAGCCCGTCCTATAAAGTGCGCCTTCTTGGCTCAATGCTCGCGTTGACGTGACGGCATAGGATGGGTATGACCCAATAGGAAGAGATATGTTGTAGGTTAATGGGAATGTGGGTGATGGTGAGGTGACACGAAATGAAGAACGGAAAGTTGAAGACGCTAGTCTGTTGACAACAGCATTCACTCGACCGTCTTCCAATGCTTAGTAACGATATCGCGACATGCAACCATGATATTGTGGCACACAACGAGACAGATCGCTATATTACGACCCTGAGAGATCTCTCGCGTGAGCATTCGCATTACTTGTAAGGATACAGCAGGAGTTGTCACGCGTTTACCTGTGCAACACAACGGTATTTGCTTATTTGCGTTGCTAAACATGTAACGAAAAAATGCTGCGCTATATTCTTCCCTCCCCAAGACAAGTGCTAAGCGTCTATTCAGATCTCAGCGCATTTCTGACCTGATCTCCGAGACCTCCTGCAACATGCTTGATACGGTTAGCGGCAGGATCAACCTTTGAAGCTGCCATAGCGCCCGCGAGACCGAATTGATTTGGCACCCCCTCAATACGATGGGTGGAGTTTATGTTCTTGACGAGGGTGATCTGGTAGCACGTAGCGGAGCCTTGACGTGAGATGATGGTTGAGTAAGCAAGGAAGTATTCCCAAATCTGTTGACGGGTTAGAGTGATGGGTACGTAGAATCAACAGGGGTATCGCATACCCTGAACCATCTGTTTCCATACTTTGCTTCCACCTTCTCCTTATTCGCCATCCAATTCCTATACCACCTCCAGAGCGTCGCTGAATAATGAACGCCAATAGTGTCAATGCCTTTCACCTCGAAACCGGCACCTTCCAGCTTGTCCACGAACCAGCCAAGAGGTGTCGACGCGTCCGCCCCCGGGAAAATGTACTTGTTCATAAATAGACCCCATATCAGATCTTCGTATTGCCAGCACTTCCGAATGCCGGCAATCTGCAAGAAGAAAACCCCGTCATCATCCAACATATCATACACTTGTTTCAGAAATGTGGGGAAGTACTTCACGCCAACGTGTTCAGCCATTTCCAGGCATGTGATCTTGTTATATCCTCCAGGAGGTAGTGGAATATCACGATAGTCCATACACAAGATTTTGCTCTGACTCTCCTCTATACCTGCTTTTCTCAACGCATTGTTACCCCAGGCTGTCTGATTCTTCCCAAGCGTTACTCCAGTAGTATTGGCACCATAATTCTTACTGGCGTATTTTGCAAGCGTACCCCACCCACAGCCAATATCTAGTAAGGTTTCGCCGCGCTTGAGGCCGATCTTCTCGCAGACGACACCCAACTTATTGTCTTGCAGTTGTTCGAGGGATTCTTCCTTGTTGATATCTGATATGATGCCCGACGTATAGATCATCCGTGGTCCGAGGAACCATCCATAGAAATCATCGCCGCGGTCGTAATGGTCCCGCACTTGCTCCTCGTCTACGCATGTCAGTGACTAATTGATACTTGGGCGCGAATGGCATACCTTGGGACCGAGTATGCATGATGACCTCGGGCATCATACCAGTTAAGAAGAAGCGAAAGAGGCTGATAGTGAATCTAAAGTTTGCCCAGTCGTGTCTATATTCCATAACCTCCAATGCATCGCCTTTGAAGTCTACAACGCCATCGAAGTATAATTCATGGAATGTCTCCATAGGTATCTTGCTTTTACCATGGTACTTTGCTCTGTCACTTTCCTTGTGGAATTGGAGGTAATGCTCCACTGGCCGGCCTGGATATCGAGCTTTCTCGTTCTTTCGTGGGGATATAGAGGAAGCAAGGTACCAAAACGTTGCGAGAATAGGAATAGTCGTGAATACGGCGAACAAGATCCATGTATACCAACCTCCATTGACCTGGCGTGCAAGATACGCAGGGCACAAGACCAATAGAGTGCCAAGGAGGATGTTTGAGAAATTGTCACTGCTTGCAGAGTCGGCAGGTAGAGGCGCATTCTTTATGCATGGATACTAACAAGAGATTTAGCCATTGGAGAACACATAATCAACAGGGTGTCTTTCTCCAACTCTGAGAGCTTCAATGGGGCATCTATAAACATACTGTAGTAGTTCTGACGCCAAAATCCTCAGGAGGGGGCACTGGGGTAGGAGCGGCAGGTGTCTCGATAAATTCAAAGTCATCGGAAACTTCTGAACCAGATTTTGGCATCTTCACTGCGAGTAATTACTGCTGAAAGGATCAATTGATGGATGCCTCACAGGAAGTCGCATGTTAGAACCTTTCTGTCTCGTTTGTTTAGAGAACGCGGCTGTTGCCGCGCGTTTGGGTAGAAATACCCCTGGCCATAAGTAAAGCACTTAGGTAGGTGCTCAACTTTGTTCTACGCTGCTTAAATCTTTTATGACTTGTCAAATTGATCTGTAGTTATGGAAAACACACTGTTATAAAGCGAATGATGTCGTCCGAGAGACCTAGGCTTTCGGCAATCCAATGCAAGATGCATTGAGTGGGCCATGCAAGTCGTTATACAACATTTCCATATGTTGTCTCATACAATTGCACGTTCAAGAAGACTGGCTCGGCTAAGGGTCGTGGTTGAACGTGGGCAAGCAATAAAATGTAACGAACGTATCACCTGCATGAAGTCGAGAGTAGAATTGATATGGTTATTGCAACGGTGGGCAAGAATTGAATTGAACTCAATCTAGGCTTGATGAAGCTTCCCCTATCATCCTAGGGCATCAGCAAGTTGCTGAACCTGAAGAGGAAACAGAGGAATCTCGATCTCCTTGTTACCGCGTAACCCAAACCAGATCAAGCAAAGCAATGTCAGCAGCTATCTTTGGCAGGGCTCATCAGCACGGAAAAATTAAAGACAAGGAGGCATCTTGAGGACGTAGAAGCTCTGCATAGCCATGTATCAGACCTGTCACCCATCAAAGCACATCCCCTGATCAAAAACAACCCTCTTAACAACCTTAACAATCTTCATAACCTCCTCGTCCACAAACTCCGCCTCCCCTTCCCCCCGCGCATTCCGACACAACCTCCCACACCCCCGTGGATTGCCACGATGACTACCAATCTCCCGCGGGCAAACATACACCTTCTCCGTCATCCACCTCGGCCAACACTCCACCCCCACAACATCCGTCCCTAGCATCTCATGAACCCCCTCCGCGCCATCCTCCACCACCGACACCACGAGCTCGGTTCTCAACGCCTGGTGGTATCGCTTCCCGACGAGCCAGGCCTCTAGCCGGGCGATCTGGAAGTATTGGGCTTGTTGGAGGAGGGCGGTGTAGAGGGCGTAATCGTGGCCGGTGGCGGGGGTGTAGAAGAGGGGCAGGATGCTGGTGAGGAGGTAGCGGAGGGTGTGTGAGAAGATGGCGGGGTCGGCGTCGATGAAATAGGAGCCGTCTGGTTGTTTGTCGGCCCATTTTCCCTGTGGTTGCGCGCGGAATCAACGTGCTATTCTTTTGGGAATAGCGGATTGGGAGATCACTTACGGAGAGTAGAGAGGCGAAGACGGGACTCTCTTCCGTCAGGGTGTTGGTCCAGGTGGTGAATCGACGGTCACCTACCTGTAACGTGACTATGTCGTTCGGGTTGGCGGTGGACGGTGAATTCAAGATCTCTGGAGAGGATGTTTGGATTGGGGTTGTGGCCATGGTGAATATGACGCGGTTTTATGACAGCGAATGGCTGGTAGACGGTAGGGATGAGTGATGAGGCAGTGAGAAATCTTCTTTCAGGGAAGGGGAATGGGAGTGTGCTTTTGGACCGTGCAGTACATTGCTAAGGAATAGGGGTTTGGGGGAAATAGATGTGAGAAAGAAGCAAACAGACCGCATACTTATCAATATCAAAACACACGGTGTATTGTTTGCGATAGATACCAAACACAAATAACCTGCTTGCTAGACTACAAGCAAAGATATGCACAGGGTAGTTGCCTTGCATTATCTCCATTACCGACCAATATCTGTCCTGGTCAACTCCACCAACTACAGTCACCCATTCTCATGCAACTAATCCAGCACCCTTCCGGCCGTAGCAGATGTACTTCTATCCTTTGTCTGCACCTTCTTTAAGCCCGTGCCTTTCTTGATGTCCCCAAGCAATCCACCCAGACCAGGCTTGGGCGCTCCACTCTGAATTGCACTAGGCATTCCTGGGGGAGGCGGTGGAGGAGCTGGAGGAGCATTCGCCATACCTGGTGGAGGTGGGGGAGGCGGGGCCGGGGGTGCTCCTGATGGTGGCATGGGTGGTGGTGGGGGAGGTGCTGCAGAAAGTGGTTCACCGTCATCGAAGGTTCCCGGCATGGAAAGTGTAGGTGGAGGCGAGAAAGCCGCGCTTGAAGTTGAAAGGCCTGGGCTTGTAGGGCTCTCGATCGGCTTCTTGTCGTCCATTGCAGACAGTGGTCGTGGAGGCGCCATAGTGCCAAACAGCATCGATGCAAGTTGCTTTGCACTGCCACCCGTGGGCTTATTGGCATCATCCTCGTCATCTGAGGATGAAGTGGAATCGACAACGGACCATTCATCTTCTTCAGGTCGAACTCGAGAGGGGCGACTGCCTGTTGGGGTTGATGTGAGGGGAGGAGCTTGAGTTTTTGCGGACTCTTGCTGCTGGGTAAGGCGATGGAAAGGGTTGGTAGATTCAGCGTTAGTGTTTGGTGAGGTGACAGATGAAGAATTAGCAGCTGATTCACTGGCTTGATTCATCTTCTTGAAGAATGGATTCTTGCTGTCAGCGTTGTAGGAAACGGAAGAGGGGATTGGAGCCGACTGTAAAGGTAAAGCTGGTGCTGAAGGAGGTGTGAATGCTGGTGCTGGTAGTGGACTCGTTCGAGGTTCGGACGCCGTCGGAGTTGATATAGCTGGAGGAGAGCGCTCTGTTGGCTGGGCGCTCCCGTCTCTGGAAAGCACTTGGCTATTGGTCGGAGTTGTCTCTTGTGGTGTGATCTCCTGAGGACCTTCATCATCAGATGAATCATCGTCTCCAAGGTTCTCCAATTGCAACTGCAATTGTCGCTCCTTTTCCCTTGCTGCCTCGATCTCTGCTCGATGGGCAACGAGCTTGGCTTCTTTCTCCTTTGCTTCCTTCTCCACTGCCTGTTTTCTACGCTTCTCTTCTTGTTTCTTGAGTTTGCCTTGCCGGACTTGTTCTTCCAGAGCCTTGAGCCTTGCTTGTGAAGCCTCCCGCTCCTTATCAAGCTCGATTTCTTGGCGCTTAGCTTCATTCCTATTGACGGTCATTAAAACGTTTCGCTAGTACATAGAGTTTATGCGACTTACTCCATACCCCTTCTCTCAGATTCTTGTGCCCGCTGCTGGTCGTGGATTGCCTGTTCCTTGCCTCTCTGTTCAGCTTCTGCCTTCAGTGCATCTTCCTCGTCTTTCCGCTTGGCTTCGGCACGTAGAGCAGAGCTGTCTGCGCGACCCTTACGTACAGGTGGAGGAGGTGGCTTTTTGGAGGATTTGCTGGCGTCTGGGACGGATGGAGTCTCATCGGCTATTCTTCGTTGCCTTTCGTTCTCTCGTTTAGCATCCTCTGCTTCGGCTTGAAGTAACCTATCTTGGCGTTCTCTGGCCTCCCTTTCTTGGCGCTGCTGTGAAGATTCTCCCGTTTTTGAAGGGGGCTTTAGCCCTAGAGCCGCTAAACGCTCGGCCATACGCTGCTCTGCCTGCTGCTTGATGAACGCAGCTCGATCTTCTCCGCTTTTGTATGACGAATAGGTGCCTCCGGTATCTGGAGTTGCTGCTGACCCTGACTTCTCTCGAGATTCGGATTTTCTATCCGTTTTGGTTGACGTGAGGTTGGGCGAACGATCCGAGGGAGAGGCAACTCTCGGCTTGTCGTCTACTCGCCCTTTGCTAATATCTTGGCTCTGGACCTTGCTGACTCTGCTACTTCTTTGTAGGTCAAAAATGAAGTCTCTGACTTCATTCTCAACGCCAAGGCCGTCCTCCCACCTTCGCCTTTCATGTTCGCTCGTCGGATCATCGCTACCCTGCGCCAGCGTGTCTTCAAGAGCACGTGAAAAGTCTCGAACGCTGTCTTCAACGTCCTTGATCATGCGCTCATTGGTTTCCCGCTCGGACTTTGTCCTCGAATTTTCCTCCTCCAAACGTCTTGCCGCCGCTTCACTATCATCCGAGCTCGCCGGTGCACCTTTGCCTGTCAAGGCCGCCGAACGCTGCTGCATCATAGCCTTAGCCCGAGCCTTGAGCCTGTCTCCTTCGGTAATAGAGCCACCAGGTCCAGTGCCAATAATGCTTGCCGCAATCCCGGGATGGGCCTTTGCATCCTTTAGACGGAACAACTCAAGCTTCGTATCTGCAATACTACGCTCTGTCTTTCGAACTTGAGACGCTAAGTCGGGGAGGCGATCTGTCAACCTTTGCAATTGACGCTTCAGAGCTCTACGTTCGGCACTGGAGTCAACGTCCCGTAGCGCCGATTTTGGATGACTGTCGATGTCCTCTTGAATTTTGCGAATACGTCTATAGAGATCCTCAGCTTCCCTACGATCCCTACGATCAAGAGCATCGTCCTCTTCTGCGGCATTTTCGTCCTTAAAATCCATTGCGTCAAGCAGAACTTCCTTCTCCCGGATCTTCTTGCGTATCTGGTCGATGGAGAGCTCATCAGTGGATCTTTCGGATGATGGCGAAGTCGATTGAGTAGGCGAAGGAGTTCGACCATCTCCGCCTACTCGGCGACGTGCGCTAGACCTATATCCGATGTCATCGTCGTTGTTTCTAAAGATTGTGGCGTCTTTGCGTCCAGGGCTTATGCCATTAGAGTCTGTACGGAAAGAATGATTTTTCAGATAGCTCACACCCGTCTTTTGCGGCTGTAGAAATGATCCTGAGCTTTTCCTCTGCTGGGCATCTTGCGAGAGTAAAGATTTGACGGTATCAATCGAGTTTGAGAAGTTCCGCGTCGACGGAGGTACCAGTTCTGGAGGCAATTGGTTGGGCACGGGATAGCCGTTCAGCTTTCTATAGATGAGATGCATAGCCACAGCAAATTCATCCATATCCAACCTACCTTTGTTTCCTGGATCGGAAAGGGTCCAGATCTTCTCCAGGTCGGACTGTGGCAAACCACTTTGTCCCATAACCTCGATGGCGACATCACCTCCAAGGAAGCCCTTATTGAATCCATCCCAGGCCTTGAACAACCCATCATAGATTTTCTTTTCATCCTTGGTAACAGCCCATGGTACCGTAGCAGTTCCTGACAGGCCGGTTGTTGTGTAACCTCCTTCCCGTCCAGATTGGGGCATCATCCGCTGTTGAAGAGCATCGATGTTTGGCAGGCCCGATGCTGGTGTATTCGCAAGGCCCCACTGTCCTGGGTGACCGGTAGGCTGTTCGTTCAAAGACATATGAGGCGGGTTGCCAGTCTGTGGTAGGGATAAGGTTGACCCATATTCTGTTGGCATGGAAGGCATAGGCGGCCTGGCTCCTTGAAAGCCAGTCGCTTGCGGATTCTGCTGGAAATTCATTTGCGGCTGTTGCTGGAGCCCCGTAGGCTGTGCAGCATAACCCGGCTGTTGGTTTCCAAAGCCCGTTGGCTGCGGAGGAATGTACTGTGCTGCAAATCCTGTTGGCTGAGACGTGATTTGTGACAGCAGCTGGCTGTTCGAAGCTTGAGGCTGCGGTTGCTGGATACCTGGCGCTGATGATTGAGTGGTAGGAGCACTGAAACTCGGCGCATTACTTCGTGGGGCTTGTGTAGGTCGATCGTCAGGTACCCCGAAAGATATAATGTCTACCATACTCGAGACCTCATTCTGCATCCTCTCTGGCAATGTTGATGGTAGATCTTTCCCCACAAGTTTCAGATTGCAAAGGTACATAGCTAAGGCAAATTCTGGAAAAAGAAGCTGTCCGGACTTGGTTGTATCCGATAGAGTCCTAGCTTGCATTAGCGAAACATTATTGCACGATACCCATGGTGGCGTACCATATCCTCATCAGATCCGACCCCGGAAGCTTTGACCGTACAAGCAAGTCTTTCACTTTCTCACCTGGTCCACATCAGCACCTAACCACGGTATCTCTCAAAGATCCCTACCGTCCAAAGCTTGCCCATCTCCTACAGCTGACTTGAAAAGTTGTTCGAATTTGGCCTGGTCTGTAGCCGTCAAGAACGATAACCTGATTTTTGGTATTTTAGCACCTGATGCCAATGGCTGGGGTACTGTGGATGGTAGTGCAGTCGTGGACGAAAACGACGCAGCTATTTGAGACGAAGTTTGACCGGTTTTCTGGGGAGCGACAGCTTGTTGAGAGGGTGCTCCAGTCTGAGATGGCTGATACTGAGGTGCATGGTTTTGGGGTGGCTGCTGGTTCTGAGATGAGTATCCTGTGTACTGAGGCTGCTGTTGTGAAGCTTGGAACCCAGCCTGCTGCCCTTGACCAGCATAGCCTGTATACTGTTGTTGAAGTGGAACACCCTGGAACCCGGTGACTTGGGGCTGGCCTGTTTGCGAAAAGGAGGATTGCCCATACTGAATGGGGCCTGGACGGGCGCTGTTAGCTCCACCCAGGTAGGAACTCGAGCTCGAATACATGGAACGCGCGCTCGAGGCAGGTGAGGAATGGGAATGAAGGCTTGATAGTAGGTGGTGTTTAGGCTGACGATATTTAGAGATAGGTGCTTTCCGAGGCTGCACTAGTAATTATGTTATAGGGCTGAATTATTATATCCAGCACTAGTCGCCAAGTGAATCAGTTTCAGTCTATCTAGAGAAAACAACCGTTGCCCCTCGCTCAAGATATGGTAACTTTTTGAACGACATCAATACCTTTCTATAATGAAGATCGAAGCTTTATACGCATCGATGGTCTCTGCCTTTTCCCCAGCTGCAAGTCGCCATTCCGCCAACAACACCTTAGCAAATGCACCGTGCCCAGAAGACCAACCTCAACTCCAGGGAATCAGCTGAAACATTCGTAGGCCACGGGCTCCCTGCATCATCTTTCGCCGGTTTTGTCTCTTTCGGCTTTCTTCTCATCTATCTTGCCTCCATCTCCAACCATCTTCCTCAATTCCCATTCCTTCGTGAATTCGCGGCTTAGTATGCTAAGATCGCTGACCAGGTCTTTGCAAGATTGCATGAGAGCGCCACGAGGAGTGAGTGTACCATCAGTCTGGATGCGGAGAATGAATTGACTATAGGGACGGTCAATATCAGTGCAAAGGTCTCCCAGTGAGGATCGCTTAGATTATTTGACCCACCTAACGAGCGGATGAGGTACTTTATAACCGGCGAACGTGACGTGAGGTGACTGCAGTAATCGCGAGCGCAGCATGTTGCCGAGAGTGTGGTCTTCTTTGTTGAAGGTAAATATCGACGATGAGGGTATGCCTGAAGGGTTATCACACGTTAGCCGCCTATAGTGTGCTACACTGGACATGGACATAGTTGCATCTGAGGCTCGTAATCGGCACGTCTCTCTGTCAGGATCAAGTGCTGACTTACGAGTATCTGCCTCCTCCGTAACTTTCTTCTCGCCATCTCCAAGCAGAAAGAGCTCGAATCTATCAGCAGTGTTATCTTCTGCTCGCGAACCCCCCCGTCTCCCCATGCCTAGAGAGTTTATGTCCATGCTGGCTCTATTGCCTGAAGCCTTTGACATATGAGAGGTATTTGAGGTATAAGTTGACTGGCTCAAATCCCTCGGAGGTGCACGAGGAGTGTCCTCTCCAATGGGAGCGATGAGACTGACTGGCGACGATGGGCTGAAATTACCGCTAAAGGCACTGTACGAATGCAAACGAGGCTTACGAGGTGACATCGTGATACTCGTGGGCTGATTGATGTGCTTGAGATGAAGGTGAGGGAAGATGAAATCTCACTTGAGTACAAGTGTGAAGTAAATCAAGAAGAGATTGAGCGTTGATTCTCAGACCAAGTGTTGACCACCAAGTCCGGGCATGATTCATGCCACGCCTGAAAAGCAAAGCGGCTTTCTGTGGCATAGTACTGGGGGATCTTTTGGTCTTAGACATCCTCATATCGTTTTACGGGAGTAGAAGCCTCTTTTGGTTATGTGGACACAAAAGGTTGAAAGAGGTAAAATGGGGTTCAGATCGACGGCATAAGAAGCTCACTCAGGACTGACCTGTCTGGAGCGTTCGCCATTGATGCTGTAATTTTACCCTTAGGTACTACATAGGCTTCCAATGAAACCTCTCACTGCTATACAGCCCAAAAAATAGATTACATATATATTTGAAGTGCTAAATGATGCAATGCCGGCTATCTCAAATTTGAGTGTGATTTGCTGTAGTTGAGATTCATGAGATTTCGACCCAACGAATATGATACATGCACCAAGACTATGCGCTTTAGAGACTAGTTTCATGATCACCCTGAAGCCTCAAGCCTCAAGCCCTGTGGCCCTCAAGAAACCACCGACTACTGGACATTCATTTGTGCCTTAGGCACATGATCTTGGGTGATGCAGTTACAGTATATCTGGAGCTTAATATAAAGAAGTCAATGACACTAAGAAGATGCCTCCTTCCCTGAGCTCAGCATACTCATGGACTTGCTCTCCACTAATCGCCAATGCTCCCATGCGGTTGATAGCATTAGCACCTCTTGCTGTGGCCGTCTCCCGGGCTGGTGGGCTAGGCTTTGTGGCTGCGGGTACCGATGTTCAGGATCTGAAGAATGAGCTTCAACAAGTATTCGATATGTTGGACCAGTCGCCAATCGACGGTGCCCAGACGGATGTATTGCCAATTGGTGTAGGCTTTATCAATTGGGGCGTAAAGCTTCAAACCGTCATGGAGGCCTTCGACGACCATTTGCCAGCTGCAGCTTGGCTTTTTGCACCTGAAGAAAACGAAGATCTTGTGGAATGGACGCAAATGATCAGGGCAAGGAGTACAGGAAGGACGAAAATATGGATACAGATTGGTAGCGTCTCAGATGCTTTGCAAGTGGCCAGACTTTGCCATCCAGATGTTCTCGTCATCCAAGGTGCTGATGCTGGAGGGCACGGGCTGGCACAGGGTGCTGGTATTATCAGCTTACTCCCAGAGGTCGCAGATGCTTTAAATGAGGGAGGGTTTGGAGATATCTTCTTGGTAGCAGCAGGGGGTGTCGTTGAAGGTAGAGGAACAGCTGCCTGCCTGGCATTGGGAGCCGATGGGGTGGTGATGGGCACGCGCTTCTTGGCCAGTTGTGAGGCCAATATTGCAGAGGGGTACCAAGATGATGTTCTTAGGGCGAATGATGGGGGTCTGAATACTGTCAGGACGACTGTGTACGATCAATTAAGGGGCATTACGGGCTGGCCCAGTAGATTCAATGGACGGGGTATAATAAATCAAAGTTTTCTGGATGTCCAAAATGGGGAATCCCATGATGAGAACAAGCGGCTATATGAATCGGCTCTGCGAAAGGGTGATCAGGGTTGGGGCAAGTATGGAAGGTTGACTGCCTATGCAGGAGCTGGAGTTGGTTTAGTCAAGGCAGTCAAATCTGCCCCAAGCATCGTCTACGAAGTCAGACGAGATGCAGCAAAGGTCCTGTCAAGAATCTCGAGGCTCTCCTCGAAGCTATAGTGGTGCGTTCATTCTGATCGTATCTAATCAGGTCCTTCGCTAAGTGACTGTAGGACGTTTAGGGTCCAGAGCATTGATGCATAAGTCTGGTGTCATGCACAGCTGACCTGTTCATATCCAATGCTCGTGAAGAGAGCTGCGAATCAGATAATTCTGATAGCAATGCTCTTCTCCTGCTCCGAAGCATACTTCTAGCTGGCCTACAGGTCCTTGATGCTCGAGGAGACCCGCTCGGAAGTTTCACTTGCCAAATTCCCAGGAATCATGCTGAAGCTCCTTCAGGTCCTTCTCCACCCGGAATCAACTAAGAAAACGTCAAGCCATGAAAAAAAAGTTAAAGGGCTAGACCTGTCATTATTACCATGCAGATATTGTTTCCATTCAACAGAATCTTTGGCAGTTTCGTACTATTTCCACTGTAGTCGCTAGGGAGACTGTCAGCATAAGTATCGACACTAAGAGACTGGTGACATTAGGATGAGCATACAATTCTGTCACGTCCTCCAGAACCATGTCTTCGTTGCCAATTAGAAGTGATCTAAGATTTGCAGGAATGGCTTACTTACTGACATAATCATCAAAGCCAAGCAGCGTGCCCGCAAACTCTGACTACTGTCAGTACTGCATGGAGGAATGTGTTGGCTTCAAGAGCGTTTGCCTTTATCTCCCTTCATCACTACCCATATCCTTGAGCCAACGCATTTGTCTATCAGCTCTGTTGTCTGGCGTCAGGAATGGCCATGGAAAGGGGTTTTGATGGACAGATACCAAGCGGTAACAATTGAGACGCCATCGCTGAGACTTGGTTTCATCGATCGAGCGTCGAAGGTGTGTTCTCACGATAAAAGTAGTTCGATTTGCCTCATAATTTGATAATGCTACTGCGAACCAACGCTAGCGCCAAAGTACGGACGCTAAGCTCTATTCTAGTGCCCGAGCGCCCGAGTATCATGGTCCTCCACCAATCCATTCGAACACTGTCGTCGATGGTGACACAATTGCTGGTCGCATTCCTTGGCCTAATGGATTGGGACAAGCACCGATGGGTCATAGAGTCCCATGGGCCAGCGTGATGGAGCTTGATGTTTGTCAGTCATGGTCCCTGAAAGACAGATTGCCTTGAACTGGATCCGACGCACTTCTATTGTTGCAGGTAGCACGCGAGGAATGTCTACAGGCGCTGCGCAGGTAGATGGCAAGATTCTCCAAGGCTCGAAACCCCTTTCTGACTCCAATCGCACTTGGAAGTCCTCGCAGAGTATTACTTTCACATCACCCAAGAACACGACTTGGGGGCCCCAGCATGGTCTCCGATTCTCCAGCTCTAGCACCCCATCAATCGATCCCCGTATGCCAGTACTAGATAATGCAGCAAGGCATTCGATCGGCGACGGGACGACTTTCGTGCCGACACCGTCCAAAGACTCCATCGACCAGATCACGCTCTTGCATAGTCCTGCCTATCCTGAATTGTCCTCGTCCAGGTCGTCGCCCGGGCTCTCCACGCACAATGACCCGTTTTATCCTCTTCTTGATATAGCTTCACTAGCTCAAGCAGTACCAACATCTGATTCAGAAGGTCAAAGTCAATCCCCCACAGAAAACGACGAGCCCCGTACATCAGCAGCTTCAAATGACGAACCCTTTCGCAGCCCGCTTGGTTTCCACATCCCGAAGGCAATATTTCAGAATGCAATGAACGCTACCCCTCCCAGCCCTTCCGCCTATTGGCAGCACACGCTTTATCGAGGACCTGGTAGTGATAAAGAGACCGTGAAAGTACATTATTGCAAGAACAAGGAGAACACGGAGACCATAGCACAGCTGTTCCTCGAGGAAGAAGTGATAGGCTTTGATCTTGAGTGGAAAATCAATCCAAAAGACGACAGCATAAAGAAAAATGTAGCTTTAGTCCAAGTAGCTAGTGAGCGGCGGGTTGCGCTCTTTCACCTGGCACGATTCCCCAACGCTCAGGCTGAAGAAGACTTTATTACGCCTTCATTTAGAAAACTCATGGAATCGCCAGAAATCACAAAGGTTGGCGTCAACGTCAAAGGCGATTCCACCCGGCTGAGGAATTTTTTGCACATCGAGTGTCAAGGGCTCTTCGAGCTAAGTCATTTACATAAATTGGTCAAATTCTCAAGCGGGGACGTCAAGAACATCAACAAGAAATTAGTGTCCCTTGCGAGCCAAGTCCAAGAGCATCTTCAGCTGCCCTTATGGAAGGGCGAGGTACGTTCTAGTGATTGGAGCCAGGAACTGAGCTATCGACAGACACAATATGCTGCCTCCGACTCGTATGCGGGATTTCAACTCTTTCATATGCTCGAAAACAAGCGAAAAGCTATGAATCCTACACCTCCGCGCCCAGCACACGCAGAGTTGAATCTTCCAATTCGACAGGCGAACGGTCAAGATGTAGCATTGGTTGATGAAACAGCTGAGACTCATGAAGACTCTGATGAGGACTCTGATCAATGTTGCGAGATTTCGGTCGAAGATTTGACAAGCGATATTGATACCCTCAATTTAGGTGATCCCCCCGTTTCCGATTCAGAGGCCTCACTGGTTCCGAATGCACCGCCCGTAGCACCTTCCAGTGTCCGATCGCCAGGCGAAGCATCTGGCGAAAAGTCGGTCAGCCTTCCACCTTCTCGTGAACTGGACTCCGCCATAGCTTGGGTTCAGGGATACTGCCAAAATACCAAACCCTCCGCCAAACCTGCAGAATTACGCGCATATGCTCTCTGGCAAGAACAAGGCTTCGACATCCCCACCGTAGCAAAGTTATTACGAGTTCCACCATTGCAAAACACCACCGTAGTAAATTACATCGGCAAGGCCATCTCAAACGAGATGCTGCCCTATCAGTGCGCGAGAGTCGCTGAATTGGAACAGTATGCTGGCCCCTACGGACTCCCAGTCGCTTTTCGGAATTTTCCTAAGAGGATACGCGGGGAAGACGGCAGGTGAAATGATAAGAACCCAGAAAAGGTACGTAAAACAGAGGATTTTAAGAGTGAGCGAGACCAATGGGTATCTACTCAAAGACGTGCAAAATAAGGCGAAGGGAGACGCTGTTAGTTATGGCCTGTAACATCTAATTGCTCGATTACTACGTTAGGATTTATCCCGGACTTTTCCCACGGCTAGGCATGTAATATGGAGTTGGGCATCGCCTCAATGGAGTCAAGCGTCTGCTTTTACAGCATTGAATAGACTTACTGGAAGGAGAGCGGGTGGCCGGCTCCTAGCTATCGTTTAATCTCTCATCCATGAGATAAGGCATATCAAAATATGTTCACCTTAGAGGGAATCCAAGTAGCAGACACGCCGCAAACTCACCCTCGGTGCAAGCGATATGTGTGTGCAGATGCCGAGCTATTTTCCCTTCCTTGGTTGCATTTTCCTTACAGGTAGGAACATCTTGTCCGGCCAAAGCAGGTTATTGTTCCTTACCTATTATACCTTACTAGTGATATAAACGGCACGTGTCCCTCACTCTTCCTTGGTACCAATGGCCTAAAATTGATCATTCGAGCGCATCTTCCCAATTTTCTTGGTAGTCCGGTAGCGAAACGATGTGATCTCAGGGTTGTTCTAGGGGAAATATCCTGATCATTCACCGCTATGATCAAACACGATGGAAGCAAACTCTGTTGACAAAGAACAAGTCGCCTATGTGATTTACATTTACGCCAAGAGCATGCATGTGAGCCTCACATGTACATTCAACAATACTCCTAACTATCTGAGCGGAGGACTACAAAGAGAGGACCAGGTTTAATACCCAGCTCCGTCAAACACTCCATCATCACCCCACATATCTCGCAAGACCCATCAATACAGCTACAAACATGAACCATCATCTGCCTCCTCCACGCTCATCGTTCCCAACCTCCTTACATCGTCAACGTCATCTATTTGATTCAAAGAAAAGAAAAAAAAAGAAAAAAAAAGGAGAGCGTAGGACATACATACCTTACCACAGACGCATTCCCTACAGTCATCCAACAACCCACCCAATGGTGTGGTGTAACTTATTCAAATCCAAAGCCTTACCCGCTCCTACCTGCATAAACACTTCATACACTCTACACTCATTCATTCATCTATCTCCCTTGATGCTTACCTTATCAAATCAGTGAGAAAAGTACGTACACGCGGTGGGTGGGGAGCATGATATGGGGCGCAAGAGGTGTGGTGTGGTGTGGATATATTATCTAATGACTAGTGAGAGATTATTCGTTGTAGCGGCAGATAACATTCGGTGGATTATGTGACGTTTGTTGCGATAGGGGGTGTTGGGGAGAGGAGTGGACTGCTTAGTTGGCTGAAACGGTGTTTTTGTTGATGGATGAGACTGAAAAAGGCACACCTTTTCATGGTCGCTGGTCGGACAGGAAGGGTTCTTGGTAGAAGTAGGTAGTTTTGGTTCGGAACCTAAATTGGGTAGGGGGATGGGAAAGGGGTTGCAAGGCGTGGTGAAGGGAGGGATGGATGGGAAAGTCTGGAGATGAAGCATTCTCTATTATCTATCCGGTCTAAAGATGTTGATCTTACAAAGGTACTTTTGTACACTATCATGGGTATCTCTCCAGCATTGTCACATTCAGAGTTCCAAAACACCATCCAATCCCTTGACATCACGTTGTACGCCCAGTGCACAAACACCGTTTGGTAATCCCACAGTCCCACCCGCCATCACTCTGCTTGCTGCTGCATGTGTGACGGTAGGTTATATCCCGCATAGTCCAAATGTACAAACGCCCGGTCCACACTCGGCACAGACTCCAAGACATACTGCAAGCTCTCGCCCAGGTCGTGGCTATCCCTAAGCGTCATGCCTTCGTCCAGTACCACATCGACTTCCACGTTCAACTTGTCGCCCGCATGATATGCCTGCAGGCCTTGTATCGACTTGATCGTCTTGGCGAAGCGCATGGTAAGATATAGAAGGATGTTGCGGTCAGCGGCGGGAGCGGCAGCACCGGTGAGATGTTGGATGTGCGTGTTGGACGTGCGTGACCAGTTGACGATCACGTACAGAGAGAGTAGAAGACCACCCAGGGCGTCCAACCACCACAGGGAAGCGTAGTAGCCTACGAGGGGGAAAATGATGGAGAAGATGTTGAAGACGACGTCTGTCATTGCGTCCTGGGCTAGCGCTTGGACAGAGCTGTTCTTGATGAGTCTACACCAGAACCAGCAGCCTAATTTTAGGAAAACTGTTGTAGCCATGATGACGATAGCTGGTATGCCAAGTTGGACAATGGTATGGTCGGGACCTGTGAGACGATTAAAGCATTGAAGTAGGACTTGGAAAAAGGAGGTTATCATGATGACTGAGAAAACCAAAACGCCCAGCGGCTCCAAGCGACGACGTCCCACGGGGTAACTGTGCTGGTCTTGCCTTGATATCAACTTCGTAGTAACCCAGACTATCGCCGTGGAGAGGAAATCGAGAGCGGCGTCAACCAGGGAGGCTAGCACCGAGAGAGAGGAAGTAAGGACTATGACAGCGATTTTTCCGGCGAGAAGTACGGCGTTTGCAGCGAGATTCACGTAGATGGCGACAGTGACCACTTTGCTACCGCTTTGGGCGTCATCGTCTTCGCCATACTGAAGCTCATACGCCTTGGGCCCATCTCCTATATCTTCACCTAATAGTGGTGTATTCTCATCAGGAAGCTTGTAGAGCGCTTTCGGTGTGCGCTTGAGCTTCACCTTGCCTTGATCCGCATGGCCGTTCGCTGTGGGGTTGCTGTCAATAGTGGGATGGCGTTCGTCCTCGAGCGAAGAGTTTGAAGATTGCTCCTCCGTTATAGTATTCGGGATGCTCATATGTCCGTTGCCATCATGACCATGATTGTACTCTTGGATCAGACTGTGTGGCAGTGATGAGTCAAGAAGCCGGTCGATGTAGAGATAGGAGGATATGAGATGGTTGTTGCGTTCGTAATATCGACGCACAGGCTTCTTCATCGTCTTCAACTCTTCATCACTTTTGTAGTACTGCTCCCACCGGTACCTGGGATTGCTGTTCCCAATCAAACGCATACTTCTCATCTGGGGCGTCATCAAAACCTCCCCACCATCACCGATAGCGCTCATCCTCCTTCCTCCTCTGCCCAACCAGCTCTTTGCAGGACTGGGACCCCCATGGCCAGTACCACCTCCATCAGCATCCGCCTCGTTGTCATGGTCCTCGTCTCCATTCGTCTCTGGCGTCTCGGATCTTCTATGAAGGGCTTGGGTTCTTAATTCTTTGATATTGGCCGAAGACCTGCTTTGAATGAGTGACGGGAGTGCTTGGCCGCGAGTAGAGAAGGTGCTGTCCGAGTCGGAGAGGGGAAGGAAGCCTCGTAGAGAACCAATGCGATAAGATTTTGGTCGTGGTGGGGAATCGTCCGCCATGGTGGGGGATTTCCTAGTATCTCAGATGCGAATGGGGAGGTTCAGCATTAGTCTTAGATCTCAATTGTATGAGCGAGGTCATGTAAGCAGCGTAACCTTGGGAATTAGAGGAAGATCTCCCAAATGGTAGGAGATGCCGCACAAACGGAGCACGTAGCTATCAATTCCCAACCGGAGCTGTATCCGAGCTAGCTTTTAGCGTGTGCAAAACCATTGTACCTGTAAACCTTTCTAGTCATGTCAGTTCATGATAATGACTTACTGCATTGTTCTATAGCGACGAAATATCTTTCTAGTCATACGGTTGAGATCAATAGTAAAGATTGAAGATCTGTCAGATTTGCAACTACTATGCAAATAACGTTAGTGCTAAGGAAGTGAGAGTCTTGGGGTGAGAAGCAATGACCAGACTTATTTTGGCACGGTGATTCTAGACAAGTCGTACATATCATATTCGCATAGCTTGAGTATTAAACAAGTCCATTTGAGCCATCGTCAATATCTTTCTGCGTGTATGATCATCAAAACAAAACACCACCTGGATATCGAACGCCACCCAATGCAACCACTTTATACAAGCTCCGTATCTTAACCCTCTTTACCCCAGCCTGCCACCTCCACAATCACGTTCCCGATCGTAGTAAGCACCCAGAGTGTTATGAGTCCCCATCCCACTTTCCGATCCATCCGCCACCCTCTCAAAGGGACAACGATCAACAGCCCTGCCAAGGTCACGAGAAGAGTGATTCCACTGATCAATAACGTCTCTCCAACCTCGATCTGATAAGGCTTATACCGCACCGGTATCCCTGGATGCTTCTCATGCCTCCTTTCGCCATTTGAGATGGTCATGTATAGCCCACCAAGACCAATGCCCAGAAGTATGTTCAGCATCGGCCCACCGAAGCACGCAGATAGAGCCATCACTGGATAGCCCAGGCGCGCGACTGTGATATCAGCGACAAGATCGCCCAAAGAGTTTCCGACCGCAAAGATGGTGAGACCCAGTATAGCATCGCTGATTCCAAGAATGACGCCGAGGGCTTTGAGGACGCCAACGACTTCATTGGCGATTGTGGAAATCCACGCAATGGAGACAATAAAGCCTAGGAAGCAGAAAAGGTAGTGGTATTTGGGAGCGTGAGAAGGCGTGGTAGTCAAGACGAGAATGGCAAAGGCCAGGAGCGAACCGACGAGGGAGTATAAACATGGGAGGAGCAGATTGTGAGTAGAAAGACGGTCATCAGTGTTGGCCCAGAGAAGGACGACGATAAAGAAGGGTGCGGTGAAGATTTGGGTCGCTACAAGCCATCGATTCCACTCTTTAGGGGACGAAGGCAGTCCGCCTGAGTCTGGAGTCTGCTGCGCATGATTTATGGATTGGCGGCGTGGAGGTTGCAAAGGCCTTGGAGGTGCGAGGAAAGGCTTACTGGGGATATCACCCTCGGGTCCAGATACGTTAATGGCTGGTGAGCCAATGCCATGAGTCCCATGCTTTCGAAGGTTCGGTGGTTCTGGCGGATCCTGGCTCTCACTAGTGTGAAGTATGGGACTATCCTGGGGGAGAACGACCAAAGTAGATTCTCTGCGGCGTCCAGTGTGCTCGGGAGACCTTGAATCTGGGTCTGGCGTTACAATGGTTGGAACACCCTCCTCGTCCTCGTTCTTGTCGGCTTCCACAATGGGCAGTGTAATTGTGAGGAGAAAGACGCTTGGTGCAGCAACAAAGCCCAACATCTTCTCCCACATGTTCTTGTCCTTCCATGAGTACAGAGTCGGGAAAAGAGTAGAAACGAGGATCTGTGGTGTAGGGAGGATTTTGTAAGGCCACCATCGCAATGGCTTCTCATCAGGTTGCTGGTAGAGGTTTTGGTAATACATGGAATCTGATCCCATACTGGATGGAGGTAATCGTAGGCTTGGTGTACGTGAAGGACGGGTAGGAACGAAGTCTGGATCATCATGATACACTGGAAATGGTGACTGGCCACTTGATCTGCTCGAAGCTCTTGATCTTTGGGGTGTTGTAGCGCGTGGTATCTGAATTTTGGGCACCCGTGGTTTGCCGGTCATCGTTGGCGTATCGACGGGTAAACGGTCTTTTGCGCCTGTGTCATCATCGCTGGCGTGCTGAGGCTCCGAGATCCTCAATATTCCATCTTCGGGCGGAGACAGCAGTTCGTCAGGTCGTCCATGTTGCAAGGGGGACATGGGCGCTGGGCTCATAGATAGATAGCCGAACTCATCGGCTGGGGATGACATGGCCAGGTTCGGTGGAGGGGGACTAGGTGACCTATTTCTTTGTCTATTATCTACTGCATCTTCTGGTGTCAAAAGTCCTCCACGCTTTGGAGGTAATCCACCCAAAAGGTCTATCCGTGGCCGTTCTAGCGCTCTAGGGTCTAGTCGTAAACCCACAGCGTCGTTGGCAGACACTGCGCGAACGCGATTTGGTCCCGTCCGATCAGCGTCGAGGCTATTCCTTAAAGAAGCATTCTCCGCTACATCATGAGCATCGACATTGTCGTAATTGATATCAATATTGGGAGTATTCGAATTATTGTCCTGTTGTTGTGCCGCGGTGTATGTTGGATCGTCTGAATACCTGCGCAAGTTGATCGGAATAGTCTGGATATTCCTCGACTTTTGCAATGAAGATAGTATCGCTCTGAATTCAAGTGCGCCAACGAGACTAGGGCGTATGGGGTTGAGGGTGTTCCTACGCTCCCCAGGCCTTCGTCGACTGACGCGCATGTTGCTACTGATTTCAGCTAGATAACGGTCACGTGTCTCGTCATCTGCATCCACTTCGTCGTCCATGGCTCTAAGCATTGGGCTGCCCCCTCTTTCCAAATTGTCAAAATCTGTCGTGGATACGGTTCTTGCCGTACCCCTACTCCTGGCTGCTGCATTATCTTCATCGTCCTCGTCATGATATATTTCGTGTTCCGCCTCGTCAGTACCAGGGACATGAAAATGGCTCCTCGCTACATCTTCGAGTAGTCTTTGGCGAGACCGTCGACGTAAATACCAGTGCCACACAACAACCGTGATCACATAAAAGACGTAGAACCCAACCATGACTGCGCACTCCCATAAGTCTAGGTGACCGTCTGCCAAAAACACCATACTGAAGCTTGCTGCAACAAGGAAGAACCCTACGTCTCTCACAAAACTCTTTCTTGCGACCTTGAACGGTCTCACTAGAGCCATCGAGCCGGCTACGACTGCAGTGATGAACCCTGCTGCCCCAATAAGCTCCCCAACAGCCAAGCTGCCGCTATGTGTCTTCATTGCCGCGAACGTAGAAAAGACGTCTGGGCTACCGTTTCCAAGGGCCAGAAATGTAACGCCCGCCATGCTTTCGCTCATGCCTAAGATGCTGGCGATAGTGCTTAGATTTATGCAGAAAAAGTCGCTGGCAGCAATACCTATAGTGCTGAAGAGCAAGGCAAGCCATATTACCAGGATGACGAAGGCGACGGGTTTGGCGGTATGGAGCTTGCAATAGTACAGCTGAAGGTAGGAGAAGAGACCTGCTTCCTCATCGGGGCAATTGGCACGAACGAAGGCGCATTGGTCCTTCGCAGAGGTGACAAGGCGGCACTGTATACCCCAAGTCAGTCTTTTGCAGTGTCTTCTCGGACTACGCGCAGGAAGGAGTCAATGTACCGCTTCATCTCTCGGCAGAAGGTTGCCTCCAGAGGGACGATGTTGGGTGAGGGAGTTGCTCCGTTGAAAGAGTTGATTGTTGGGGACTCTAGAACCGGAGTCTCTTCTATTGATCGTCAAGCTCAGTACTGCAGTGGTCGATATCACGAGAACGGCAATGTAAAAGGCTCGAGCAGCAGAGTATTTCTGCCTTCGGCGAACACACCATGGTTGTTGCCGTTGCACAGGCGCTGATGCGGGCATTTGACGAGACATAACAGATACATACTGAGAAGAGCGAATTGAGAAGACGAAAGACAAACGAACTGCGACAGCGACTTAGCAATACTGACGAGATTGAGATAGTGCGAGGCCATTGTTGCTTGCCGTGCGTGCAATGCGCATCACTATTGCCAAGACCTTCATTGATCCCTCCATCCTGCTTTACGGAGCTTGGCTGTTGGCGCTAGTCATCATTCTAAAGTAGAATAGCGCGAGTGGCGTATATTAGCCGTTCACCCTCGCTAGTCGCTACCCGTCTCTACTTTACCGCTGAGTTGGCTCGACGATGGCGTCGTCAGAGAGCGATCCCCTACTCCCTCAGGGTAGCTCTGCGCCGGAAATATCAGGGTATGGATTCTCAAAGCCCTCAAAAGCTCGATATCAGTCCCAGAGAAGAGTGATTGAAGAAACTGAGTATATCCAAGACAAGGATGATGAGAATCGTAGCACCGAGGCCTTCTCTCCTTGTAAAACTCTTCTCACCTTTTTCATGATAGTAGTGGGCCTCGCGGTGCTCATAACCCTTCTCGTGCCTGGAACCTTTGGCACCCCGTGGCATGGGCCGGAGGGTAACTCCTCGACCATTGAGGCGAGAGTCAAGAAGATCCTTACGGAAACCCCATTGATAGGTCTACTAAGTTGACTGCAAAGTGGAGGCAGCATTCTTTCTGACATCCATCATTAGATGGCCATAATGACCTTGCAATTCTCATACGATTCGCTTATCAAAACGATATCTACAACGAGAATTTCACACAGAAGTTTGAAGGTGGCGGTTTGTATGCTCATGTAGACCTTCCCCGGCTCAAGGAGGGAAACGTTGGAGGCGCATTTTGGTCCGCCTTTGTTTTGTGCCCGAAGAATGGCACCGACTTTTCAGATCCAAATTACGTGGAAGGTCTGTCGCCTTTCTTTCCTCAATATTCTCTGATGACTCGTTATTGGGGATATGAAGGAAATGTTTAGATCTTCAGACGGGCACTAAGAGTGTCACAGCGATATCCACAACTCTGTCACAGTTGGACCTTTTGCAACGATTGACAGCATCATATCCCAAAGTGTTCTCCACTCCAACTCTTGACCGCAGCAACGCCTTGGCTGCATTCGCGAAGAATGGCCAACTTATCTCGCCAATTGGCATAGAAGGGTACGTAGTATGAAAATGCTGGTGGCTAAGTCACGAAGGACGCACTGGCAAGAGGGCCTTCATTTGCATCCCATCCAATGGCCCGCTACCCAGACATACTACGAAAGAAGCAACGCTGACTCGTACTCTCGAACAGCCTGCATCAGATCGGGAACTCATTTTCTAACCTCAGACTCTACCATTCGCTGGGCGTGAAGTACGCTACGTTGACGCACAATTGCAACAATGCCTTTGCCGACGCTGCACTTACCACCGACTCGTCTGGTAACACCATTGCAGGCCCTGCTTACTGGAATGGTCTGAGCGAAAAGGGGCAGCTTGTGGTCAAAGAGATGAACAGTAAGGCACATCCAAGCCGTTTGCCCTTTACTTACAGGCGCGTACACTTATCAGGAAAATTCTCTTTATTTATCAAACACCCTTTCCAAATGTTCAAGCACACTACATCATTCCCATCACAAATCTCACCTCATGACTCCACACCACATTTTCCTAAATCCATACTAACCCAAGACCTTTTCAGGAATGGGCATGCTCATCGACCTATCCCACGTCAGCAAAGCCACAATGCTCGACGTCCTCGGCGCCCACCCCGAAAAAACAACCGGCAGCCTCGCCCCAATAATCTTCAGCCACAGCTCAGCCTACACCCTCTGCCCCCACCCGCGCAACGTCCAAGACGACGTCCTCCACCTCATCGCAAAGAAAAACTCCCTAATAATGGTAAACTTCTCGCCCGACTTCATCTCCTGCCTCCCCTCCTCCTCCGATTCCAATTCCGGAATCCCAGACCCCTACCCCCCAAACGCAACCCTGCACCAAGTCGCCCGCCACATCGTCTACATCGGCGACCTGATCGGCTACGATCATGTGGGTCTCGGCAGTGATTTCGACGGTATACCGACTACGCCCCGGGGATTGGAGGATGTAAGCAAGTTTCCGGATCTGGTTGGTGAGTTGCTGCGGATGGGCGTTGAGGACGGGGATGCGGGGAAGGTTGTTGGTGGGAATGTGTTGAGGGTGTGGGGGGATGCGGAGGATGTGGCGCTGAGGATGCAGAGAGAGGGGGTTCGGCCGGTACAGGATCGGGTTGAGAAGATACATTTTGCGTTGTAAGAATTCTCGAGATGGATTGCGAGATGGAGTTTTTATTGGGATGTCTGATCGAGTACATATATGCTTTATATTGTTGTGGCTTCACCCATGATTCAAATCATGATCTCTCCAATCTCAGACCCGACAAGCTCGCCATACGTTCAACCATTAAATATCTCCTCTACAATCTATAGATTCTAGCACTCCCTCAATGTATCAAAGTAAAGGTTTATTCCTCACTCCACCAGTAACAATAATTCCATAGGTGAAAGCCTCATCTCAGCATAATAGTCATCTGTTCTATTTAATATCCCTATCAGCGCTCCTCTTACCACCAACACAACTACACAACCTCAAACCCCCTTCCCCATCCCCCATTCCCCCTTTCCCCCTCCACGAAAATCTAACCCCCAAACCCCCTCACAACCCCACCCCCTATCCACCCTCCCCAATCCCCAACCCCTCATCTCATCCCTCAACCACCTTCCTCGCCCTCCCCAAACACTGTCTCACAACCACCGACCTCTCCCGCCCCTCCACACCCCCCACCCCCTCCGAAAAAACAGCCCTGATACGCTCCCCCCAGCGCGCAATAGGAGCCAGCGCAAGTGCAGCCTCGGCGGCCTTGATGCGCGTCTGTTCCACCTGGTCGCCGAAAGCGAAGACCTGCGTCGTATACTCGATCAGGATACTCTCCAAACCTTCGGAAAGGTTTCCCCCATCCCGTGCTTTGTGCAGTCTCTCAAAAAGCGACTTTTGCGCATCGTATATAGCCTCGATCGTCCTTCTGCTCCTATGTTCAGTTCTGATGCGGTTTGTCAATTGGAGGGTTTGGCGTAGCTGGGAGCTCAGTTCGTCGTTCGTTGTCCGCGAGGGGTTGATCGATTTCAGCAATGCGCTGGCTGCATTTGCCAATGTGGACTCTGTTACTGCTTTCGAAGACGCGCCTCCGGATTTCGAATCGACGTCCATTTCTTCGGCACTGTCTAGGTATTCTTCTACGACCGGCTCCATGACCTCGTAGATGAACGAGTACATGTCGATGTCCTGGCGTAGCTCGACGAAGTCTCCGAGGCACTCAAATGCATGCTGACGATAAGCCGAATTGTTCCTCTTACTTTCGCGCAGGACGATCTTCTCGACTTGTTCTGCCACTTGGGGGTCGGTCGACCAGTAAGTGCTGTTCTTCGCAAATTCAATCAGAGCTTTCAACACCTTCTCCTTGCCTTCCCATGTTTTGCCCGACAAGGCCTTCTCAAGAGCCGGCCATATCACCTTAGCATTCGCATCACTAATGCCAGTCCCAGATGACCTTACTACGTCCGCAATCGCAAAGGCAGACGTATGCTTCAGCGACCAACGCGGTGACTCCAGATACTGCGACGCTAGTCCGACAATCTCTTTGAGGTAGAGCAGCACCGTCCGAGACCCTCCAACATTCTCACTCCATGTGTCCTCAAACAGAGTCTTGGCGCGCTCATACGTATCGTGCTTTGCAATAAATACAAAAGGCAGAAAGTCACTTGCAAGGGAATTGAATCGATCTGTGGCATGCTTTGACACTGCATACACTATGTCGCCCGCAATGACGCGATGTCGCTCGTCATCAGAATCAAAATAGAACTTATGGCACGATGCCACAAGCTCTTTCGCGAGTACTTCATCAGATGCTAGTCTTGCAAGGTAACCACATGCTGCAGCATATGACGAGGAGATTGTGTCATTCCGGTCAAACACCTGCTTGCGAGCCAGTGGAAGGAAGTAATCGGCGTAAGGCTTGAAGATGAAGTTCTGACGAGTGGAAAGCGATACCAGCACGCGGCTACAGCCAACTTTCGACGGCAGTCCGACTACTGATTTGATGGCGTTTTCCAGGCTCTTCTGCAGCTCCGGCATCGAGCTCTCGTCCAGGAAGTCAAGGCATCGTTCTATCGCTTCTAGCATGGATGATCTGTGTGTAGACTGGAGTCAGCGTCATCAGGGGTCAGTGGTCGTTAGAGTCATGAGACGCATCTAAATAGTGAACAGGGATGAGGAAGGGAGCATGGTTCGACGAGCAAGCTGTGATGCCAACAAAGGAAAAGCGAAACCCACCCTCTAATATGCTTCAGACGAGCATCATCAAGCTCTTGAGCAGTCATCCCATACTTATCAGCATTGAGGTGAAGATAGTTGATCATTTCGGGCTCTATGGAGCTCAGAAGTGCAAGAAGCCGGCCGACAAGATCTGGCACAAAGGGGCGTAATGTTTTGCCATTGCTGCTCTTCATAATCTTCAACGTCTTTCGTGCGAATTCTTGGACTTCTGGTGCTCCCGACTCCAAGCCAGAGGGGCTGAGTAGGAAGGGGAGAATCTGCTTCAGCATTTTGTCTGAGCTACGAATTGAAGATTCGCCGGCCTCCAGTGCGCGTGTCAGTATACCGGTCAAAACTCGAGCAAGAGCCATCGCTGCAGTACGAACGGATTCTTTGATATCGTCGCAGACCTTGAAGGTCAATTCCCAGATTTCGGTCAGGTATTTCTCGTACTTCTCCGGCTGTCGTCCTTGAACAAGATCAGCGATGGCCGCACAACTGGCCTGCCGAACTCTCCATTCCTTGGCAAGGATGTTCTTCAGCAGATCGTTCATGATGTTGTCAAAGTTCGTGTCGATAGTCTTTGCTGGCTCTTTGACTAGCGCTGCCCAAATATCGTTCATCGAATTTCGCACATTCGTATTTGGATCGAAGCGGTATCGGAACAATGCTGGGTACAGTTTGGGATTGTGGGCCAAGTAGCCCTCTGTTGAGGCGTCACTCAGTATATTGCTGAGTCCAAAGCGTCCAAATGCGGCGCGGCTGGACCATATAGCGTTATTAGATGCTAGAGACATGAATTTATAGACTAGGCTAGAGTCACCAACTTCAGAAGCGAGGCTCATTATATCTTTGTACGTTGTTATAGATCCATCGCCAGTAGGTAGGGCTCCTGCGTCAAAAAGTTCAGTATCTTCTGACACAGTGCCCGCAAAGCTTGCTTTTGATTCTGTGAAAGAGCCGACAAGGTCTCGTATCAGATCATCTTTGAGTGCCTTGCTGCCCTTCTCGTAGAGGAGAGTCAGCCCGCGAGATGCAGACTCTTGGTTCAATGAATCACGATCAGCTAAAAAGCCTTTGAAAGCTACTTGGCACTCTCTAAATCGGGCTTGAACGACCTGCAAATGCCCACAGTACTGTATCAAACACAACAGCCATACCACAGAGGCCTGCCTTAAGGCTGGCTTCGTGGACTTGCAATTCAAAAGCACCTGGGTGAGAATCTGCCGGAGAATGTTGCAATTAGCGCTTCCATTGCTAGCCGTCAGTGTAAAGCAAATAGTGAGCTGTAGCACGCGATAGGGATCTCCGTAGCATTGCATGCTCCTAAACATGGCCCATAAAAAGCAAGCTGGGGCCCAACAAGACAAAGAGGTCCCCAAGGACGCGCCAAGAACCGACGACTAGTCAATACGAAGTATGAGGGTGAGCCGTAATGGGCACTTGCCAAAGCCCGCATGGATCATGAATCGATATAAACGTGGGAAAAGACGTACCGATAAAAGTGTGGCTTCCGTGCCGAAGGGCCTATGAAAATCGCCCTGAATGTCTGACTGCGCGATTAGGGACTTCGACTGCCAACCAATCGCAGCGCAGGACAGAGCATCTCCGATTGCGAATTGAGCTTCTACTTGTCTGATAGTGTGCATGTCGTAGAGCTCTTTGACGATGTCTTGCAGTATAGTATCCTTACTTGGACCATCATTGCATTGAATTGCAATGTGACCCAAAGCTCTTATAGCTGATTCGTCTCCTTGTTTGGCTTTTACGGTCAGCTTTTCGATCAGACTCCGAATATCGTGGGGCTTTGGGATGATTGCCGGCGTCAGAGCGCCAAAGAGAGCAAGCTCCGACACTGCAGTACAGACTCCTTCGAGGAGAACCTTGTCCCGAGCCTCATCCAAAATGTTGAGTATGAGACTGATGAACGTCGATCGCAAATCATCGAAATCCGGACGTAGGTTATTCCGTGAAAAAGACCTGCTGAGAAAGTACGCGATCGCAAGCATTGACCCGTGTATTTGAAGAAGCTCGCTGCCAATAGCATGTTGCCATGACTGGAGTTTATGCCCAAAAGCGCTCATCATTCCATCAGTCATGCTCTCAGGTGCTTCTTCAAGAGTCGCAAGAATACCAAAAACGTGGGACGATCTATCACGAAGGGCCTTTTTGTTGGAGAAGATGGGCTCTTGAAGGCTAAGGACCCTGGCGGAAAGGTTGATGTATGCGTGATCGGGAAGGAGCGAACAAAGCTCCAGAAGGTAGTCGCCAGCTCTGCTGACATCTCCACTCGCACCACTCTGTGGAATCATACCAGTAAATGCCGCCTGCAAGTAAGTCGTAAGCGCTCTAGTATAGTCTTGATTCCCTGTCAAAGCCGATGGAAGATCTCGAAATAAGAGTCTGAGCTGTGCGCGGGCGCCTTCATTGTTCGTAATTAGAGCATCAATATTGCGCTCCCAGTCGCTATCGACGACAGGGGCAGCTTTGACTATCGTCAATGCTTGGTGTAATAAGATACAACGGCAGAAGGTGAGTGCAGGCATATACGCATTGGGGAGTCTAATCTGTGTGGTAGTCCTAACGTTCCACCAGGAGTCAGATCCATAGAACTTATCGACGAGCTCTGGAAAGCTAGGAAGTTCACATCCTACCCCATTCTTAGGCGAGTCATCTTTGACCGGGTTCAGCATTCTGTACCAATATGGATCCAGCCCTTTCCTCCCATTCTCAAGAAGTGCGCTTCGCTCATTTGAGTCGCCTTCCATAGCGAGGACATTAATCCATCTGGCTGTGGTGTTGCTAAATTCAAGACAACGATTTGCGAAACGTACGGCGAGGTATCGAGTACTCCGAATTATTTGAGTACTCAATTCCTCTGATTGATCAACATGGAGACTCATATGGTGCAGTAACAACGACGTCAGAGATGACTTGAAGTCTGATCCTAGGCCATCACCCATAGCTCCAAGTATACTACTCAGAGCTTGCTCGATACTCGTAGATATATCATTTCCTGAGGGATCTTCGCTAAGAGATCTAAAAAGCCATCGTAGCAGATCGAGATTAGGATCAAGTAGAAGTTTCTCCGGGCATGCTCCAGCTAGAAGCCCAATACTTTCGTATCCATAAGCCCGTGAGGCCAGCTCGCCTGCACTTGGTCCTCCTGTACTGCTCGCTGAAGTGGTTTCCGTGAATCGTGGCCAGCCTTGACTCTCAATGTACATTCGCAATTCCCCAACGACTGCTGGCGCAAAAGTGCTGAGATTATCACGTGAACTAATACGCGCCAGCCAATTCGTGAAAGCAAAGACCTGAGCACGTAATTTTGTTGCTTCCAGGCCTTGCTTCGGAGTTGAAATGGTCGTACCCTGTTCGGCAGATTCCGTAGGGGCAAGCGCTTCTTGAACGATCTGTGTATTTTGTGGCACAAAAGAAGAAGCTAGCTCAGATCTGCATAAAATTGAGAGTATCTTTGTCTGTAACGGTGCTCGGGCTGGCAGAGATCCATTGGCACCTCTTGTTCCTAGGTAAGTTGCATACAGACACTTTACTAGATTTGGGTTCTCGAAAGAGACAGCCGAAGTAGCATGCTTCAATATGTCGTCACCGATATCAGAGATTCGCGAATTGGGATCAGCTGAGGCTAATAATGCTGGTAGGAAGCGCTCTGAATCGACGAATGCTCCGCTGGCAAGAAATCTGGAGGCAATGACTTTGGTCTCAACAAGATTGAGGCCACCCGGAACATTCGAAGTCCAAGTGTCCTTCTTTCCATACAGTTGTAAAAAGCTGCACTCCTCGTCACTTAATCCTGGGCAGCGGGTTGCATTAGATTTATTTATACCGAACAAGATGAGCTTCCCGAGCCAGGTGGTTACTAAGTTCACATCATCCGGCCTGCTTGCAAAGCCAAGTCTCTCTCTTAGTTCTAAGTCATCTTTATCTCCACGCGGTGGGAATCTCATGCTATGAAGTAGCTTCAGGAACAGGTTAAACAGGGTTGCCGCATGTGTGGCAGACTCGCTGAAATTGATTGATATTCCATGAAGAAGGGTAGGGAGTAGATCTAGGCGTTCGTGAAGGGGTAATCTATCGATACCCTGTTGGATGTAAAGAAGATCAAAATGGCGAACAAGAGCATTGCGGTTATCTTTGTATTGCTTTAGCAGTGTAGCTACTGGGAGTTTGATCGATGGCGGCTTTATCCGTGTATTGATATGCTGACAGACTGTTATGACCTTGTTTCGAACGCTCACAAATTCAGAGGCCAGTTTGAGAAGAAGTGGCGGAAGATAAGTATTCAAAGCGGACTGCAGCTTCTCATCGTTCGAGACCAGTGCTACGCGCATCTCGACTTTGCCTACCAGACTCAACTCTCTGGCCTCTGGTGTCTCTGTACTTGCCATGGTGGATGTGTATCGGTTGTCTGTGGCTCATGGCATGATGCTCTCCTTTGACATCCATCTCTGTGCGCTAAATACAAAATGTCTTGCGCGTCGAGCGTGCCTGTCGATGGCAAAGGATGATTTCACTCTAACTGTATTGGATCCTAGCGTTCGGCGCTCTTGGCAGATCACTAGTGACTTAGGTTATTTTGATGGAACTGCCTACTTCAAGCACCTATGGTCCAATCCAAAGGCAACCTTGCAGCACCTCTATATGCTCCGGTCTAAAGGGGCGAGCGTAGCGAAGTATATTAAATATGCTCACGCACTCAGAACACCAAACAAGGCCCAGTCGACCCCATGGATCCAGCATTGAGTAACTAATATCAGAGGCTTACTCGTCCGATCTTTGTGTATAGCACGGTATGTAACCGTCAGCGTCACTGCACGCCACCTATAGAACTATGTCTCATGATGGAGAGCAATTGTAGCTGGGACGGTCATGCCTTCTGTGATGATACATGCAGATGCACCTGTACCTTTCGTGGTGCCAGAATTCTCAATGCCACGCTTCAAGACGGACAACAGTCGTTGTACACTAAGTGCCGAGGTGGGTCGATGAAGATTACCTGAGGAATCTTCACCCTCTACCGCAGACAAGTAGTTCTAGATTACTTTTAATTTTCCTCCTAAAGTCCAATATCATTCCATCGGACAAGTCTAATATCAAGGATATATGCTACGTTGCGGTGTGACACAGACATCATCCAAAAGTCTGCCTTCTCCAATCTTCCTCCAGTGTCTCTTGAAGATGTTCTATGATGAAGTCTAACAATTGGGCTTGAAGTATGCTAGAAGCAGAAGTAGAATTGAGTGCATGAACAATTGGCCGGTTCCTTACGACGATCATAATCACCATTAACCACTTCAAATCGGTAACGTCGAACATAGGAGGGTGTAGGCGCTCTTTTCATACGAAACATGCTCCAGACATAGGATGGTGGGAAAGGTCAGCAGAATGAAGATATCCAGACTCTTGATGTGAAAAGAAGATTCTCTGAATGCTGTCGGGTATCAGAAGAGGACACAAGGACTGCCGCATGTCTACAGTTGAATAAGCCATATCCTCGGGCTTGTCTTTTTGACATCAAAATGCATTGCACCATTTCATGATTCATGAATCAGTCAATCAAGCCCCATATCGAAATCCCTCGGACCGCCTCTACCACCACCCATCCCCCTTCCCATCCCACCCCCACCACCACCACCATTCACCCTCTCCTCCAGGTCTCTCAGCTCTCGTTCCTTGTCCGTTGCCATCTTAATCCGTTCCTGTCTCACGATTTCCAATACACCCTCCAAGCTCGTCCTCCACGTGTCCAATCGCCCTTGCACCTCCGTCCACTGTTTCTCTCCAAAGACTCGGTACGTAGATCTGTGGATCAGGAACGTTTGATTGAGCTGACTCAACTTTCCTTCCACCAGCCCTGCCCGAATAACATCGATAACCCACATCTCCACATCCTCACTCGGTATCTGCAGAGCGCGTTCGATATGTTGATACGGTAGACTTCGCGTTTGCGTGGTTGCTGCCAAACTGGCTAGTGTAAGGAGCCTCATCTTGCGGTGCAGGATCGATGCATCGAGTCCACTTTCCTCTAGGAAACTATCGTGCGACTCGAGGAAATCGTTGTAATCGTCCAGTAGTTCCGCGTTGAATATTTCGAGTAATTCATACCAGTCTGGCTCTGATTTCTGTAGTGCTTGGATAGTGTCGCTAGAAGTGAGGTCTTGAAAGTCGAAATGAGATGGATGGGAGAGAGCGGCTTTAAGAGAACGAACAGCGAGAGCATGTGATTCGTCGGAGGAAACTTCATCGAGCGGTATGGTGCGGAGCGCGCGGAGGAGGTATAGGTAAGATTCCGCGTCTTCGCCAGCTTCAGACGCGGCATCCGCGATAGTGACGTAGAGTTTGCGCTGGTCCTCTTCGTCAATGTCCCAGGCCGTGATCCAGCTGTCTAGGTTACTCAGCTGAGGTCGCAGAAGCTCGAAGGAGGAGGAGCCGCGGATCACGCGGAGGACGTTGAGAAAGACGTGGTATCGGGTCTCTGACGTTGGAGGAAGGATATTGAAGATCGTAGTCAGTATCGAGAGAGAGAGGCCTGGGCCATTGATTGGGGAGGATTTTATAGGGGCAGAGAGGTTCTGGCAGATTTTGGGGAGGAATTTGTCGAGGTTTGGGGATTGGCGGACTAGGTGGACAAGTAGGTTGTAGGCTGCTGTAAACTCTATAGGTTGTGGATTAGCACGTAGCCTGTCGAAGAAGGATCGCTTTGATTTTTCTCACCCTTTTCTGGAGCGGAATTGAGCACCTCGCTGCTCCTGACAAGCTTTTTGAGTACCTCGTCCTTTTGGCCCTTCTCTATCAGAGGTGCGATCTCTGCTTGTGTATTGGCGCCATCCGGCGTTTGCTTTTTCTGCACTTCATAGATATAGTGCGCGAGTTCATCTGCAAGCTCCTCAAATGATCCTTCGATCAACAAGGTGTTCGTGGGGCCGGGCATGATGTTGATTGTCCAGGCCGGCGGACCGCGGTGTTGTGATTTTTGTGCGGCGAAATCTTGGCGTCGCCCATACGCTAATAAAGTTGAGGAATACACGTCCTTCAAAGGCATATTATTCTGCTGGCACCTGGTACATGCAAGAAGATTTCCCCACGAACCGAGCGGATGGCTATGTCCAAACACCCCAGTGACGCTTCTGTAACCATATAGTTCGGTTCATACATTGGCTTTACAGACGTTGAGTACCTGAACCGAAAACGCTTGCTCTCCTTACGTTGAAAGTATGTACCTGCTCCGCTATTGCCCCATCTTCGTCGGCGTTCCTTCACGTTCTCATATACTGTCTTGAGCCCGAAGCTCTAGCTTGCGAAGCTTGGTAAATATTTATAGCTGGCAGCATCATTATGATGCCTATGCCCACGGTATAGTTGAGCGTTCCCTGAAATAGACCGGGATCGCCGACTCTTCGCTGTTGCATTGTCCGACAAGGTCACCTGGGAACTTCATCACGTTCGTACCGGCTTCCTTTATCATTTTCAAATAGCTGCGGATCGCCTTTTCCTCCCATCTCCATGAAAACGTCTGCTTGCTGATGCGCTGCAGGAGGCTCTTCTCCCAGGCCCATATGACCATTCTTAGTCGGCTTGGGAGAAGTATGAACCTTCTTGCCATCCACGTTCTTCTCATACACCTGCACCGATATGAGAGCTTAGCATTGCTATTCATAAAGGATCACGAATTGTGAGATATGTTAGGGGTGAAGAAGGGACCCAGAACACAGCTCGAACCCTAGCATTTTCCCAAATGAGGAAGAAAGTGAAAAATGTTATAACTTACTTTGACTGGAACCTTATTATCCGTCCACTCCACAACTTTGCTTACCTTGACGTCATTGAGATCGCTAAGTAATGTCCTTTCTCGAGCAAATTTACGCTTAGAGAAGTCGAGCTGGTCCATCGCCCCTGTAAGACCGTCCGTGCTATCGGTAGGTCTGAACTTTTTCATGGTGATCCACGGGTGATCGAGGCATTCGTCTATTGTGATTCGCTTGTCCACGTCTACTGTGAGCATACGATCGATTAGATCAAGCGCCGGGTCGCCAACAGAGTCCCAGTATGGCGAAGGGTAGTCGAATCGACCCATCTTGATCTGTTGGGAAAGATTGTAAGGGTTTTCCTCAGACCACAGCTCATCAGAGAAGGGCGGGAAGCCACAGAGACATATGTAGAGAACTACCCCAAGTGACCATATGTCAACCGCTCTACTGTATTTACGGTGCCTAGAATTCTCAAGGATCTCAGGTGCAACATAGCTGGGCGTTCCACATCTGCGACAACCATCAATTAACCTTCTTGGGTATTTGGACCAAGAAGTTGCTCGCTACTCACAGTGTGGTGGTAAAAGACTCTTCGCCGATGATTTTGGCAAGTCCAAAATCTGCAAGCTTCACAGACAGCTCCTTGTCGGCGAGTAATATATTTTCTGGCTTGATGTCCCGATGCACTATGCTGCGTTCGTGCTGAGTATGTGAATAATGATATCATACTGTAGAATATATGGGACAACGTACCAAATACTTAACTCCTTGGAAAAGCTGTATGAAGATTTTCCGCGTCTCTTCCTCTGTCAGTTTCTGCTTCATGACTATACAGTTGAATAATTCTCCTTCTGGGGCAAGCTCGAGTACCAAATACACTCCATCTTCTTCGTCGAAAGTATCCTTTAGGCAAAGCATGTTTGGGTGACTGACAGACTTCAATACACCAATCTCTTGTTGCAGTCCATCTGTCTGCGATTTGCCACTGCTCCCATGCCGTTTCTCAAATCGTTTCACAGCATATTGCATCCCAGTACTCCGTTCCACGCAAAGGTATACAGTAGCAAAATGGCCTTTCCCAAGCTGCTGCAAGATCCTGTACTGTTGACGGAATCCATTGCTGTCCCTATTCTTCGGGTAGTAGAACATGAACCGTGCTTGATCGAGGACGGATATCTCGTCTGCGTTTTCGAGCTCACGACGCTTGTTCCTTCCAACGATGGCCTCATTGACAAAGGTCCCGTTGCTCGAAAGATCCTCAACGAAAGCTACGGCTTGCCCGTTCTTGTTCTCATTGAATATCAGGCAATGTCGATTTGATATTGTTGGAAGCTCTAATTTGCGATCTATCTCTTGTTAGTCTAGAAACTCAGCCATGCTCACACATCTTTGCATACCGCACTCTGGATGCCTCCCTATAAGATAACCACCGGACGGAAAGCCTAACACCCGTTTATCTTTCTCGTATGATTTCTCCTCTTCGTTGTAATTATGTTCCCCTGATTGCCCCTTTCCACGCTTCGAGGTGCCCTTACCAAAGTCAGAGGTAGGGAATGGCGCTGGACATGCTGCCCTTGCCCTACACACTACAGTCTCGCCAAAGACATCGTCCAATGGTACCAAGTAGCCCCAAACACCTTCAGCTTCCTCATCATCAACTTCATGGGAAATCGATTTCCGTGGTAACAGGAATTGGGAAAAGGCTTGCGTGTCTGCTGGAGGGGATGATAATTGGCTGGGGCGGATGGGTGAGGATAAGGGAGGAGTTCGATGGCGAATTTGGCTTGGGCGACCTTCCGGAGGCGAAGCTGTAGGCTCCTTATACTCGTCCGTAGGGGTCGACTCTTGATGGGTAAGCGGGGAAGGAAGGTAAGACTTGCCCTTCACTTTGAGAGGTGTGGTCTGTATTTGAGAAGATATGCGCTCCGAACGGCGTGGTTTCTTAGGGTCTTGACCTTCGCCTGTTGAGTTCTTCGTGGGGCCCAATTATCAGCAAAGGACGCAATGCTAGAAGATGGATGACTCCGTCTTACCCTACCACGCTTCAAGGAACTGAATTCGGATTTCCTTGGGACCATGTTAACCGAAGTGGTCTAACGGCCTTGATAGCCAGGTTATAATGAGTGGAGATGGGCGTAAAGGGCGGTGGTGTCGGCCGTTAGAGCCTCAAACAATATCCAGGCACTAAGGCTCAAATGTCTTCTTGGTGCGTTGAAATATTCTTCCTGTTGTAGTAAGTACATCGAGCTCGGATTTTGGGGGCTGACACCAACAGTCTCGAGGAGGGGTGACTAATGGCGCCTTTTGGTTGGTGGGTGCTAGTTCTGGAACTAATTCCAGATAGCATACTTTTCCTTTTCATCTAGACGACTGTCTTGTTTCAAAAGATTATAAGATCTCCAGATTACATGGCTCTCCTTTCGCTATCACGGTACTCTAGCTGTTGTCGCTACTCGGCACAGAAGCACGAACTGGGCGATGAGGGTTGATTTACCGCGGCCACAACGGCGGACTTGGCAGGTCAAGACTGGCGTCCGCGTTGTGGAGGTCTGGCAATGAAGTAAACGTTCAACAGACAAATACGCTGGAGGAGGCTGCAGTCATGACAATTCCAGACAGATTGGAACCACGATTGCAATGGACGGCGCCATTGGAGGTCGGTGTACCGTACTCCCAACGACAAAGCCCGCTTTTCGGACTACCCCTGGAAATCCGGAATCTCATTTATGTGAATGCCTTTGGACCATCGCTCATACATATCGTTGCATTGGAAAGTCGGATTGGTCATGTGACGTGTCTCCACTGGCAATCCAATGACAGCTGGGATGGACACGGACGTTGCCATACGGGATTTACGCCATTAGTAGGCCCGCAGGGCAATATTGCAATAAACAACGACGAGGACCCGAAGGATCAGCTGCTTGCTTTATGCATGACCTGTAGACTCGTGTAGGTAATCTGAGCAGGCCTGGCTCTCACTTGCACCGACCATCCTCTTGCCGTTTACCAGGAGACTAATATATATCCCCACCATCTACAGTTACGACGAAGCCCTACCCTTCATGCTCTCAATTCCCCTGTTCACAGTCCAATGCCCCTACACCGCAATCGTCACCAACAATGCAAGAATGGGCACACTCAACAACATCCGGAACCTTAACATGAGTTTTAGTTTTTACTACCTCCCTCATCGCCAACCATGCGAAGACTTGGATCGTTGGAGTCGAACATGCCAAATACTCGCTTCGATGTCCAATCTGCGCTTCTTGTGTATCTACATCTTGCAATATCAATTCAACTCATCATTCCAAACGCAGCATCCTGAGCAAACTGAGGAGCAGGTGCGCTGGCTTTTAAAACCTTTGGATAGCATTCGGAATGTAAAGGACAAGGGAGGCCGTTTTGATGTAATAACGGCAGGATGGACAGTACCGTTTGTGGTTGACGAGGGTCAGTCCTTCAACTCACTTCAGGACAATCTGCCGCCTCACAGTGAGCTTGCTGAGCGAATGCGCGGATTGGGGGAGTTTTGGAAAGCCGACTACCTCAAGCTCGTGAGTATGCCATGGCGGTTATGCTCAGATATTAAGCCTGGAGACCCTGGATCAGCTGCATTCCGACCATTGACCTGGCCCCAATATGGGGAATAGCCACAGCACCCTAATGGATCCCTCCATGATTATAATGTCAAGCAGAACGGCTACCAAAACACTGAGATTGCCCAGGAATTGACATTCACATTCTTACACCTCATCTGGACCTAAGCAGGTTCGAGTGAAAGAGATTCTGATTGACTGGATACCAATCCCTCCCATTTCATCATGCTACTCTCCTCAACAGTTCAATGCTGAGTAGCATTTGTACCAATCGAATTGGGCTTGATCACGGCTTTTCTGGCTCATACTAGTAGTCCTGATTTTGAGGACAGACAATTGCAAAGAAATCTATCCTATCGTACCATTGGCTACAAAGCCCCTCTTCAACGGACTTCTACATGTCTCACCCGTGGGTACCAATGACGAAAAGGTGCCTCTAAGGTTCGCAGCTGTTGTCCTTCTAAGATCAGTATCACCGAAACTAAGCAGCGCCACATCTAGGATCCTGACGATTCCCAGCCCCTAATCTGCTCAATTGATCCATCCGCAACGAATGTTATCGTCAGCATACTATTTCTGATGGCCAATATCACGATCGATATCTTAGCTGCCTCGGGCTTGTACCACAATTGATCATGAGATTGATCTGCGTGGCAAGATAGGCAAGTTCATCAAGCATAAAAAGTCAGCAAGTCGCGCCGTAACAGTTACACTCGTAAGCAGATCAGACGAGATGTCCATTCATGAGTCAGCATTGTGTGGACTCTTCATCCATGTATAAGCTTCCCACTCATAGCTCCTGTGATCAGAGCCTTTAAGGTCTTGGGAAGCCTTCGTCAGCTAGGATACCCAATGATCTCTTGCCGAAATTCATAGGATGCTTTTGTCGTCTCACTGGAAAATCGCATCGGCTCACCTTCGAAGCTTTACAGGAGTCCCTTCGGTCGCTAATGATTGTAAATAGCGCTCTATATGTAGAACGTTGTACGGGAAGAGCATGAATTATAAGTCTATTACTATGCACACGAGCAGCAATCTAATGCTTCCCATGTCTACATGCTGTGCTTTCCGAGCGACTCGCAGAACACCGCTGACGCCATCGCCAAACCGTGAACGGTATAGGACATATTGAACCGCAGACCATACAATCACACCTTTTCGCTCTTGCCCCTACGTTCCCAATGTACGAACGCCGGGTTCAGTGGCCTGGAAAACAGCGACGAGTAGTCCGTTCCTACAACCCCTTTCTGTCCATCCAGACTCCTCAATCGGAGCTCGCGAACCACGGTCGCCGTGATGACTCCTAGCTGAACATATGCAAATGCCTCACCGATGCACCTGTGCCGCCCTGCCCCGAACGGTAAGTAGGGACTACCGGCCCCCTTGGACACGAGCCCATACCCGTAATCTACCGTTTCGTCGTCGTCGACCTCTTCGTTGGTACCCTGGAGGGCGGACCCTTCGTCCCACCGATGCGGCTCCCAGTGGTCAGGCTGCGGGAAATGCGTGTCCGTCTTCGAGGTTACGCCCGGGGCGGCGAGTAGGATGTGCGATGTAGGGATGGTGTAGCGTGTGCCCTCGACGGGCATGGGGGTTGTCACTTTGCGCATTATCGAGTGGATGGGCGCATGGATGCGGAGAGTTTCCTTGACGACTTTGGAGTTCAGCGTCAGACGCTGGAGGGCATCGTATGTCAACGGCGGAAGATCGTTTCCGAGAATTGCTTTCTGTTCTTCGTACAGCTCGTCCATTATATCAGGCCGTGTTGCGAGGCGGAGGAGTATCCAAGCTGACGTGCTAGAAGACGAGTGTTGGCCTGCCATCAAAAGGGCAATCATCATGTGCGCAATCTCTACGTCAGGAATTGGTGTCCCGTCTTTGTAGACCGAAGACATGAGGTTCCAGATCATGTCATCGGTATCACGCTGCGAGCCTGCCTCCCGCCGCGCCTTGATGATTTCCAAATATGTATGTGCCATTTTGGTTTGTGCATAGTCACGTTTGCGATTGTGTGGTAGTGGAGCCCATGGAAGCAGGAAATTTATGGGGGAAAAGCCCATATCGAGATGGTGGTAGAGGTCGGCGAAGCTAGAATCGAACTTAGAGCGTACTTCTTTGCCCTGAAGCGAACGTGAAGCGGTATAGATTGTAATTTCAGCCATGACTGCAGCAATGTTGACGGTACCCTCGGAGCCACGGAAAACGTCTGATCGAGCGATGAAGCTTCGAACCTCATCTGTGATAAGAGGGACGTAGGATTTGAGGGCATCCGAGGTAAGACCGAATTTGATCAACTATTCAGCACGTAAGAGCCAAGTCTGCTTGCTGAGATGCACCTGCATACCTTTTTTTGCTCCATGAGCTTCGCATTCGGGCAGTCGTATACCACATCCTTCCCGAACACAGGGGTAGTCAAGGGCCCATATATTTCTTCTGCGTTGAGATCCCTGTGTTTCCCATTGAGTATGAAGTCATTTCCCTTTACCCCCAAACACACTGTGGTTTTCCTCCCGAGTAAAATGAATGTAAAGACATCGCCGTACTGTGCCACGGATCAGCATGTAATTAGTAGCGGCAAACCCGCAGTGGTCCAAATACCTTTTCTCGACAACTGAAGAAGAACTTGTACGGGTCAATGCCATAAACAACAGTGCTTCCAAAGAAAGGCACCCAGTGAAATACAAGTGGGGGCTCATTCGGATTTTTGAAGAGCAATTGGTGGAGTACATTGAACACAATTGCAAGTATAAGGACTGAGAATGCACCTCCAGCGACAACAACAGTGGTCGACCTATCCGTCAGAAGGGATTGCAATGGCTGCGTGAAGGTCGCGAGGAGCCCCATGATTAGTGGAAATGACTGACTGAAGCTTCGAGCTGCTCCAGCATGAAATATGCGGTCGGATCGTTACACGATAGGAAAATATTTGTGGCTAGGGCCGCGAACTACCACTTATCATGAAGAATTGCAAGCCGAGCCCTCTACGGTGGTACATATGTATTATCATGAATGATTTAAGGTTTGGGAATACGTAGAAATTGAGAGGATCTACTGCGAACTCCGGGCTCTGAGCCACAGTGATACATAGTACGTATACACTGCCGTACAAATCCCGGCCGGAAATCGAAGTTGCCGAGCAATCTTGAACACTCCACCGATCGAAGGGATTTTATTTTCGCTTTGAGGTTACTCTACTAGGTACTCTACAGTCTGTCCGTCACATAACACTGAGGAGAACTTATCAATTATCATTAGATGGGGTTTGTTGTAATGACGAGAACGGTCTCAATGTAGAATACAGATGGCCTCGTTCTAGTCACAAATCCCAATACCTTTTTCCTGGATGCTTCATCTCCTTATAACAGCCTGGGCGCGGGCCTTGTCTCGCGGTCTATAAACATCATGGCCGTGAATAGTTGACCTTATAGACGTCACGTTAAGCGTTCTGGTATCATCCCTCTATCAATTCAATCATGACAGTCCCGTTCTTTAAGCCCGCTTGCTCGATGCTATCGTCGAGCATCTCGATCAGATTCTTCGACATGAAGATCAACTCGAACTCGACTTTTTCCTTCCCTTCGAGCGGACTTGCCTTCAGCCATTCGTAAATGCGTCTTACAGGGTCTGCAAGCGCAAACCTCCTGACCACCCTGCCATTGGGATGGCGGAATTGGATCCTCGTCACGGTACTAGTGTCCGGAGATGGTTCGGTATGTGGATTCGAGAAAGAGACTGAAGCAAACTTGCTAGGCGTAAGTGTTGATCCATTTGAGGTTGATAGCACTTCTGAGTTATCCACCTGGTCCAATTCTTTCTCAGCGTGGGTGTCTCTTCGTTTCGCTTCGTCGGCGTTATCCACACTCCACGTCAACTCGTCAGGATCTGACACCCGCCTACTATCTTCGGTTCCTGCTAAGCTGGCTTGCAAAGCCATCTCCATCATCTGCTCCTCTGTCATCCTCTCCACTTGTGTCTCTTTTTTAGTCTCCGGCTTTCTCCTTGCGACAGGGTTTTTCGCTGTGGCTTTCAGACTGTACCTATCCAGAAACTCATGCAGTTGCATCAAAAAGTCCATAGCCTTAGGCGCCGGCGCACCTGACCAGACTTTGACTTGCTCGCCTGTTCTTGGGTCGACAATCGCAATATGTGGGTATGCCTCTTGGTCGTCCTTGTTTGAAAAGTAGTATTGCACATACTGATTGCCTTTGGGATCGTCCTTCGAATATTGCATGAAGATGAAATTCTCTCTAACCGTATCCATAACACTAGTGTTCTTCCAAATGTCTCGATTCAGAACTTGGCAGTCGAAGATTGAGGGGTCTTGAATGTTGACTAGGATCCACTTCTCGCCATCCTTTCCTTGCTGTCTTGCTTGATCCCAGGGTAGCCGGGACATCATTTCGAATGGCGGGCGATACATTTCAGCAAGTAGGTTCGACCTTGAAGAAGCTTCTGACGCCCCTCCTGTAGCTTGAGCCATTTGATCTCGATGAGAACCTGAACGACCGTTTGCATCGTTCCATATCGAGGGACTAGTGGCTTGATTGAAGATTCCATGTCGGTCTATCACTGTCAGTGACATCACCAGATGAGACTGACCTCTACAGCCTTACCACGATGCCTTGAAGGCTGCCTCCTAGCCATCATTTGCTCCATCACCGCTGCCCGCATTTCTTCTGCGTTGGATGGATCAAATGATCCTGGACCAACAAGAGTCTCTGTTGTCCGTCCAATGGGTGGCCGGTACCCATGCTCGTCCAGCACTTCCGAGCTGCCATGACCGCTACCGTCCCCTGAGCCAACTACACCATATAGTTCTTCCTGTAGCTTTCTTGCCATCGCTTCATCATCATCCAGATTTGCTCCGGGATGGCCTGCCGGTGGTGTTGTACTCATGGGTGTTCTTGATACCGATGACGGTAATCCAGCTGCGGGCAGTTGCCTCCGGCTTTGCCCTATGATCTCGACGTCGTCATCGTCTTCGTAATCCTGGTCATCCTGGTCAGAGTCTAGGTTTACTATGCCCTCCTCATCCTCATATCCCTGCCTATGTCCAGCTGGCCGCGTAGCAGGTGGAGGGACGGGCGGAGGAGCTTGACCTTGATGGTGGACTGTTGAAGAGGCTTGTAGGTCAGCACCATCATTGGCGAAATAAAGTTCCATGGCTTGTTCGATATTGCCCTCAGCAAAGCCGAGGTATTGGCTTGCAATATGATCTGACGAGCCTGTAATTCCCACGAATTGCATTATAGTGTCCGGATCCATCTTGGACGCGAGGTCTGTTATTTTGGGTGAGAAGACGGGAAAGTAGACTCAGATCAAGTCGGTTTGATTATGGAGCATCAAAAATCAGGTTAAGTATGTGACCACATCGAATGATGCGGAGGTGTTTTGATGTTCCAATGGTATCCCATTTGCAAGTGTTGTGTAAGGAGGTGTTATGACAACTAAGAGGTCGTTATGTCACAAGGCGCATGGAGGATGAGTATTGGGTTCCAGTGGGCTTGTAATTTTGCAGGAAGAAGGCAATCGATTGTCCCCGTTCCGCGTTGCTCGGCAGATCTCCGGACCCGCGTTGGTGACAGAGAAGGAGCTTTTGCTGCGTACAAAATCGATCAGGGGTGAGGTCAATTGCTACGTATAGAATGGAAAGGTCAGCGCTAAGTACCTATATCGTTCATCTCACTTACTGAAGAATGTAGGTCACCGATATTACGGAGGACAGCATTGCACAAAATCGCCGTGCTCTCTACAGAACCCCATAACAAACCAGACTTTACAAGACTTCACAATGTCTTTCCTGCCAAACATCAACCAGAGGTACTCTCACTGTCCCAGACACCCATCAGTCTGGCCGAAGTCGAAGTCCTGTTTGCTCTATGTGAAGCAGCGCCGTTGCTACAGGACTTAGAGACAGCCCAAAGACTCTTGGACCAGCTTTCCCCTTACCTGCTTGAGGCTCATACACAAGCCATAGCTCCTTCGCCATTTCTTCGTTTCCTTGAGCCTTCGCCTTGGGAGGCACTAGGATACCAATTGACACGCGCTGTTCTCGTCATTGGAATAAAGTATCCTGTTCTACATGACACCGCCCTTGACTGTACTACAGGATATCTGCGCAACTGTCTCCAGACACTGAGCTCAAATTCCTACAAAATTCCAAAGTCCGACAAATCTGCCGAAGATGTCGAGGTTGAGGATACTCTCGACACTGCGACTGTCTCCGTTTCCCTATTGGGCTTTCTAGAAGCTATCTCACACTATATTAACTTCTACAGCGTTGCGGAAAGGCTTGAAGTAGTGGATATTTTGCGCCAGATTCTGGATGAGAACCTTATGGTGTCGGTGGAAGGCGTGTTCTCGTCGATTCGGACGTCTGAGGGTTCTGCTAGAGCCCTGGTAGACTGGCGAGCATATGTAAGCCGTTATGCGGCTACTGGAAGACCGATAGGAGCAATGCTGTTACAGCGTGGGTTTATGAGACTCCTGGTATCCTGCAGCTCATTGCAGGTATCCACACCGGAGCAGTTACAAAAGATGGATATATTCGACATATTAAAATCAAACGAAGAATCCGTCCAGGATGATAACTATGATATCAACATTGCATTTGTGGAATCAATGTCCGACTTTGCCATTGAGTCGATGCGTCTACTCGAAGATGGCTCTGACTACCTGCAGCTTGGCTCAGCATGGCAGCAGCGATTGGCTTTTGCAGTCAAAGCATACACCATACAAACTTTCCTCAATTGTATAGTGGTTGACGAAGGAGTCGCGGATGTTGACACTATTATGTCTTGGCTTGAAGATACTATGGCTGATCCAATCCAGATGGCCGACGAAACGTTGGCATATGTTGTGTTGAAATCAATGGCCGTTATTGCCAAAATTTCACCTTCGATCGCTTCGACCCTGAGTCATTCTCTGCCAAGATTCGTTGTTCAAAGTGGCATCAAAGGCGAGACTGTTGTCATAGCCGCTGAGAGCTTGACGTATATACTACAGTTATTATCACAAGATGCGGTGATCACGGGCCTTTACTCACTCGGAAATGTCCTGAGTGCTCGATCAGGGACCGACAGAGTTATCGGCGGCTTAGAGCTGCCCAATGGAAATGCCAATGGCTCTAAAAGTGTGATACGATATACTCAGCATTCCTCTGGTAGTGCAATTTCTCTAGATTTGAATGGCGAGGAACAAAATGTAGCAGCATACGGCAATATTGTACTTGCAATTGTCAGCATCGCAAACAGCTGTCAAGACGAAAAGATAACGGCTTTGGCGCAATCCATGCTACTACAGAAGCTTGGACGTGTGAGTTTGGCAGTAGATTTGCGTATCATTACAGAGGCAGCCAAGTTAGCTACAACCGGTTGTTCAACTGAATTCAAGGCGCTGCTCAAGCTCTACGCTAGACTTGGTCATGAAGCTGTCGTTCGGGGCAACACCAACCTCTCAGATTCTGTAAGATGTCTGAACGGTCTCTAGTTGAGGATCCTAACATGAACTACAGATAAGAGATGCCAGACTCTTCATCGCTAGATCGTTGAGAAAAGACTCATCTTTGTATCCGATCTACCTTACTCACCTGCTCGAAGCCATTGTCAGCAAAGGAGATGTTCATGAGAGCGACAACACGCACCAGGCCGATGTGGACCTTGCTGCTCGAGAAATCGTCGAGTTGCTCCCTGCCTTGGCAACTGTCATCTCAGCAAGAACGGCTGAAGATGCGATCAGTGACAACCAGGACATAGCGTGCCTCCATCGGGAGGCATGGTTCAATATCGTTGTACATGGCATAACCCCTGCCTCTTCATGTGGGCAGCAATACAGACATGAATTGTGCACGCTAGCAATACTCTCAAGGCCGCTGATCGCCGAGGATCGTGCTGATCAATTCGAAAGCGAGATAGAGCTCAACACGGTCCTACGGCGGGGAATGAATGCCCCTCATACAGCAGAACAGAAGAAACGTTTGATAGCCCTGTTGCCTAGATGCGAATCGGACATCAGGGGTCTAAGCTATCCCAAGGTCATCTTTCTAAGCGCTGTTCATCTCGTAGAGACCCTTAGATCTCAAGCCGGCGATTGTTCCCATATCCTCACCTACTTCCGAGATCCAAGCCTGAATGGGAGCGCAACGGGGAATTGTATGGCAACCATCGCTGACGAAGTCATGTCAATATACCTGGGAAGGACACTGGTCGCGCCGCTCCAGGACGACGTAGCGCCCAAGGTTGCCGAGCAATTGGCAGCCATGTTCACTGGCTGCTGCAACCATACAATCAGAGTCCAAAAAATAGCTGCCACTTGTGCTGACAAAATCATCCACCATATGCCGTCGTCACTCTGCCAAAAATCATCACTTTTCGCACTCCTAGAGCTGCTGACGATCATGTGGACGAGCTGCCTTGAAGCAGAGCTTGATGAATATGAATTGAAAGCCAACTATTTCTCTGCGCTTGGGAAAGTGTCGGTCGAGCTCTCCGATGATTATGACCTTCGAAGGAATACATTGAACAGTCTCTATAATCGAGCAAAGCAGTGGATTATCTCTGTCATCAATATCGCTCCTTTGGACGTAAAAGGCTTGCTTCAGACGTACCTATCAGAGTATAATGACGAAGGAGCTTATGGCCATGTGTCTCTAGGAAGGAGCTTCGCATCAGACATGGGCTCTGTCATACCCTTATCAGATCAGAAGCTCGGTGCAATTGATCGTCATGGAGAGTGTAACATTAACACGGCTTCGGATTTCATCGCGCAATACACTACACGTCAAGTGTATAGGCTTGCTGATGCTTTACCTGATTACGATATAGAATGGGCCAAATTTATGCATCTTAATGGAACAGGAGATCGGCCTGTAGATGGCGCTATTCAACATGACGACGCCCGAGCAGTGCTCGCTCATCTAGAGCGCCGGACATTAGATAATAAGTTCATCTCCATCGGTGAGCTGCGTGATATTTTGAGACGAGCCGCTGCCCTTCTCTGCAGGTGCGAGAAGGACCAGTGCGCCATTATACAGCATCTTGTTGGTATACCCTTTGCGATATTCACTAAGCAGTCTATTAAGCTAGGCATTTCCTTGTGGTTGGGCGTCATCAATGAGAACCCCCGGATGGAACCCAGGATACTGACAGTGATAGCTGAGAATTGGGAGAAGACATTACACAACCGTGTAGGCGTTTTCAGCAGAAGACTCCGTCATCTTGACCCGTTCTACATCAAAGAGGAATTTGCTCCTTCTGAGAAGACGGATCTCATGAACAAGCAACAAGCAGCTCACAATTTGATCGCACCTCATCTTCGACTGCTACAGTTCTTAGCCAGCCACTTCAATGCGAATCGACTGGGAAGCCCTCATTCACAGCGAATCTATTACAAAATGATCCTTGTTACTCTCCGGGGCTTAAGAGAATCCTCTGCGCATCCCTTGGCTCGGGAGGTCCATTTCCAGGCTGTATTGTTTGGACTTAGTCTCCTAAGACATGGCACTGGCATGGAACAGGCCGCGCGATGGAGATTAAAAGACACAATCTTGAGTGCTGCGCTGGCGTGGTTTTCCCATCCACCAAGATGGTCATATGGTGGTAATCGATTGCAGCTCAAGGCAGAGGTCCGCCTTCTGGCTGATATAGAGAATGCACTTCGAGTGGTGTCCTCGCTCTTCGCGAAAACTGTGGGAGGTCTCCAATCACTTACCTCGAAGCAGGACTTGCTACAAATATTGCTTGAAGACGAGCAGTCACGTCTTGTAGTATGGCTATATCCTCTCGATCATGAGACAAGACATATTTTTTCCATGGGCGACTCTCGCAAAACTCCTACGGATGCGGTCCTTTCATCCATTCTGAGAAGTGCATGGATAGAGCATCCAAGCCTAGCGATTCAATTAACAACTCGTTTTGCCTCCACGAACCTTGCAAACGACTTGCGCTCGCTATTACTCAAACAACCCCAAAGGGCGATAGAGGAGCCCGAGGCTCTTCAAATTCTCATCGGATCCTTTTTGCCAGCAGATGTCTCACTCCAGCTTAAGTATCTGCTTTACTGGTCTGCTGTGAATCCAATTACCGCCGTCACCTACTTTTTGCCGGAATATCGAAACGATCCTCATCTGATCCAATATGCCATGCGAGCGTTAGAAAGTCACTCTGTGGACGTGACATTTTTCTATGTGCCTCAAATTGTTCAGACTCTGCGTTATGATATCCTTGGCTATGTCCAAAGATACATAATTGAAACCGCCAAATTCTCCCAACTTTTTGCGCATCAGATCATTTGGAACATGACCGCCAATGCTTACAAAGACGAAGACTCAAGCATCGAAGATCCATTAAAGCCAACGCTCGATATTGTTAAGGAGCGTATGATCGCAAGCTTCTCGGAAACTGACAAAGCTTTCTACGAGCGAGAATTCTCCTTCTTCAATGAGATCACGGACATCTCTGGCAAACTCAGACCATACATCAAGAAGAGTAAGCCGGAGAAAAAGCAGAAGATAGAAGAAGAATTGCGGCAGATCAAGGTTGAGGTTGGTGTGTATCTACCCAGTAATCCAGACGGCATGGTGATTGGGATCGATCGTAAATCCGGTAAACCATTACAAAGCCATGCCAAAGCGCCGTATATGGCCACTTTTCGGATCAAAAAGAATCGAGGCGGCATGGAAGGTACAGACGACATGCTTGAAAAGACCAACCAAAACAAGGAAATCGGACAGAACAGGTCAATTACGTCGGGAAATACTTACGAGGTGTGGCAGTCTGCTATCTTCAAGGTCGGTGATGACTGCAGACAAGATGTGCTGGCCTTACAGATGATCGCCGCATTCCGAGGAATATTCAATAACGTCGGTTTGGATGTCTATGTCTACCCGTATCGAGTGACAGCCACAGCACCAGGTTGCGGCGTCATAGACGTCCTGCCGAATTCGATCTCAAGAGACATGCTCGGTCGTGAAGCAGTCAACGGCCTGTACGACTACTTTGTGTCCAAGTACGGTGCGGAGAGCTCAATCAGGTTTCAAGAGGCACGCAACAACTTCGTCAAGAGCATGGCTGCATACTCCTTAATATCCTATCTGCTCCAATTCAAGGACAGACATAATGGGAACATCATGGTCGACGACGCTGGCCATATACTCCACATTGACTTCGGCTTCTGCTTTGACATCGCCCCTGGTGGGGTTCGCTTCGAACGGGCACCATTCAAGCTGACTTCAGAGATGGTAGCTGTCATGGGTGGGAGTACGACTTCGCAATCGTACAAATGGTTCGAAGAACTATGCATCAAGGCGTTTTTGGCGTCGAGGCAACACACGGAGAAGCTTTGTCACATTGTGGTGCTTATGCTTGGAAGTGGCCTGCCATGTTTCAAGCCGGAGACCATTACACATCTTCGCCAAAGGTTTGTCTTGGAGAAGAGTGAACGGGAAGCGGCGGACTTTATGAAGGATTTGATCAAGAAGAGCTACAGTAGCTATTCGACGAAGGGATACGACCAGTTTCAGCTGCTCACAAACGGAATACCCTATTGAGAAGGACACCAAGCGATAACATTGTCCAAGCAAGCATTGATCAACGTCCAGCTTGAGCGTGACTGAACAATCCCCACACAAGTCGCTGAAGAATGCAGCTCGCATGTTGTAAGAAAAGCCTGAAAGGATAGAGATGTAGATCCCACCCAATGGAAGCCGGCAGGCCATTGCTTGGCGTTCTTGGCGTTGCCCCTCATGCAAGGTACCCGCTACTTTATCCTAGAGTATTCTACGGCAGTCCACAGCGAATCATTCGCTAGTCCCGCTGATGTCTGTATGATGCAAGCATGATCTTTTGTTCTCCACCATCCTCACAATCCAGAGCCGACCTTTTCTAGCCGCCGACACTCTACAGGGCTCGTCTGCACACTCACTGCTGAGCCTATCCCTACCCTGTTGTCACGTACAATCACGGTAGATCTCATACACTATACCAAGCCAGCCATACAGGCTCCTTTCAGAAGGTATACTGAACGATCCACGGGAGAAGCAGTGTAGAGGTCGTTGAATCCAACCATTCTCTATCAATACGTCCAATTATAGTACTAAGCTATACGAATAAACCAGTAACAAAATTACGATCACGACTTTATGATTAACGAAGTGACGACTCCAAGTTTCTTTTTGTCAATTCTAGGATTCCGTCGTCGTCCTGTTCATCGGTCGCTCAACGATCAATAATCACGATTGTCGAAATACTCGAAGATCAGTAAGATTTGGCGAGAGCCAGGGTTAGCTGTCCAAAGCACTGTGAAGCGAAGAGCTCGGACCTGTCGATAAGGTGGTCTTCATACTGGGTTGATATCTCGGGCTACGACAGATGGCAGACGTCACGGGTGGTGGCTTGGTAGATCCAGAAACACTCTACTCGAGGCAGAACTGCATCGGTCTGTCCCAATGACGACGGTCAAAGGTGATGGCTCTGACAACATCCAGGCGGTGGCAGCTTTGGGAAAGTGTATAAAGGGTAGACGATGGACCCAATCCCAGCCCTCGTATGGTGCTGACATTTTGTTTCAGAGTCGACCGACAAACAGGTCAGGCAGTAGCCATCAAGATCATCGATGTCGAAAATGCAGAAGACGAAGTTGAAGATATTGTCCAAGAAATCTCGATTCTATCCGAGCTCCACTCACCCTACGTGACCAAATACCATGGTTCCTTCCTCAAAGGCTCAGATCTATGGATCATTATGGAATTCTGTTCCGGGGGAAGCTGTGCAGATCTACTGAAGCCAGGCCTGATTGCCGAAGAATACATTACCATCATTATACGAGAGCTCCTGATGGGTTTGGATTACTTACACTCGGACAAAAAATTACATCGAGACATCAAAGGTATGACGCCCAGCATGACGACATAAGCTAAGCTGTGTTGACGTTTTGGCTGTGTCAGCTGCCAACATTCTTCTTGGAGCAAATGGGCAGGTGAAGCTTGCCGATTTTGGTGTGTCTGGACAGCTCACTGCGACCATGACTAAAAAGAATACCTTTGTAGGCACGCCGTTCTGGATGGCGCCCGAAGTTATCAGGCAGTCTGGCTATGACCAAAAGGCTGATATTTGGTCTCTCGGCATCACAGCTTTGGAATTGGCTAAAGGGGAACCGCCTTATGCAGACATCCACCCAATGAAAGTGCTGTTTCTCATACCTAAAAACCCACCTCCTAGTTTGCAAGGAGATTATAGCAAGGCTTTCAAGGACTTTGTCGATCTCTGTCTGAGACGTTCACCTCAAGAGCGGCCAAGTGCCAAAGAACTCTTAAAGCACCCTTTCATACGGCGAGCGAAAAAAACCACGTACTTAACGGAGCTGATAGAACGCCACGAGCGATGGCAAGCCGTGCACGGGGATCAATCCTCCGACGACGAGAGCGATAACTCGACGGAGAACCATCAATATTCGAGAGAAGATAATGAGGACCTCTGGGATTTCGGGACTGTAAGACCAGCGGGTGGCAGAGGCGCTGGTTTGAAAGCTATGAATATATCAGCCACAACTTCGAGAGCATACAACGACTCGGACCTTAATCAAACCCCCAGAAGTGTTGGTCGTAAAGTGAACGAAAAGTCAAGGGACCAAGCTCCTCAGGCCTCTGAAGATACAGTGAAGTATTCCTCTCCAGCCGCAGCACAGGGTCGATGGCCGTCACCGCAGAGGAGGAACCTAATATCTCCAACGCCATTATCACCCGGTGTGGCTGCCCGGGTCCCTCTGCCACCGTCGCCCGTCAAGCAAGATTTACCACGGAGGAAGGTCTCACAAGTGCAAATACCCTCGCACGTACTGCATACACCAATGTCTTTTGGTAGTGACGGCTCCCAACCATCAGAGGATGACCAGAATCTTCAAGAAACTCTCGCGGCAGATATGAATGTCCTTGATTTGGCCCCCACTAATGATCGCGAGCTCAAGTCTCCTCCTTTCAAGACTGACGATATTTTCTCCGCTAAGGGACCGGAGCTGGAAAAGCGTCCCCCGCCTAAGGAGGCTACGCCCAAGGCCAAACCACTCTTTCAAGTACCCGAGATTCCTCCTTATCGATCCACACCCGAAGCTGCCAAGGCGGAACCTCTGCTTCGTGTACCAACTACCAATTACTCTCCTTCCACCCCTTCTTCGAATCAGCAACGCGAACAAAACTTCAATGCTCCGGTTCAGCAGCAACAGCCCATGCCTACGCAATCCTTCGAAGATTTCGTCCATCATTCCAAAGCTCCGAAATCACCACTCACATCAGCTACTAATCAAGCTGGGGGACGGCATCATACGTCTTCTCAATCCCGTCCTGCTAACCTCCCGGCTCTCGACCCACATACCAAACTCACCGCTCTATCTAGCGTCATAGTTCCCGCTCTCAAATCTGCCCTCGCGCGTCGCCAACACGCGTTCGAAGAATCGCTCAAAGAGAATGTGGAGAGAAGTAGTACCGCTACGCAAGTAGAGCTCGAGGTGATGGAGCAGAAAGACCGAAGGCGCAAACATGCGCATGAGAAGCTAAAGAGCCGTGTGATCAAGATCGCGGGGGTCTTCGCCGAGATTGAGAAGTGGGACGATGAGAGTATGGTGGGCATGGGTGGCGGTGTACAGGGCTTTCTGGAAGGCTTTCTAGAGGAGATGCTGGTAAGGATCGAGGAGGACCCAGTCGCGGACTAGGTGGCGGTCTTCGAGCGAATTCGACCGGCTGTGGGATCGTAAATGGTTTACGCTGGTGTAGAGTAGATGGATGGTATATTTTGATTGTGTCGTGCACAGTTTGTCAGGGTCTTCAACGGCTTAACTCAAGGGTACTAGGCGTCTGCCGGTGCAGGATCGGCGACGACTCTACGCACCAACAAGCCACTCGATCAATCGGCTGGGCAATTCGACAGCGCATGCGCAACATCTTTGGGAATCCGATGGATGAGATGGATTGATTACATGACATGAATTCCTGTAGCCCGAAGCGTTCATGCGTCTGCCGGAACAGCCAACGAGAGCTTTCCTTTTTCCGCGTCTTAACGGTGGAAGGATCCGCTGGCTAGGCATCCACCCTGAGTAGATGACTTTTTACTACGAGAATGGGGTCTAGTATCATTCATTCATCTTTACATACGAAGTCAATTAAAGCTGCGGTGTGATGAACACAGTTCGTCTCGTCGATGATCGACTTGTAAAGATATATATACCTATATCACCTACATTACCACGGACAAATACCTAGAACTAGAGAGTACATTACCTACCCCAACCTACATAAGGTAGGCAGGCCCTCACGCACGCATATCTAACCCTACCTACCCCACCCCCTCCCCAAGCCAAGGTGAGAAAAGCCAAAGCCAAAGCCAAAGCCGCTTCATCATATATGGTCGGTCATCTACCTATGTACCACTCCACGACCCCACACCGAATCCTAGTTTTACGTGAAGAACATTCATTCATCACGCACTCACTCACTCACTCATTACGCACTCACCCATCTAATCATAATAGATACCCTTTTCTCTAAACGACTGTGACGGTAGAATACGGAACATGCACCAACTACAACGCATTCACTCATGTTCTTCTACCTCCCAAACCGTAGATCCCTCACCTACACACCCTCAACCCGTTGCGCTGGCTATAAAAGAGCGTGCAACAACGCGCACGGATGGTTCTGTGGGGGGAGATAGATAGATATAGAGATTTGCGTATGTAAGAGCCTTTACGTGGAGAGAGGCGAAAGGAGCGCATGGAATGGAATGGTTTAATCGCGAGGATGAATTTTTTTTTGATAATTGGGAATGAATGTTTGAATCGAGGGACAGGTCGAAGGTAGGTGGTTTATTTTTGAGGGATGGAAAAGGGGTGAAGAAACGCAAGAGATGTAGATCTTTTTTCTGAGGGAAATTGGGGGCTGATCTTCGGGACCCGCTCCTCGCACGTAGGAATCGTAGTTTCTGCAGTAAGTAGGTACGATGACGACAACAGACCAATCTGCATCGTAGTTTGGAAGACGCGCTTGGGTGACAGATATCTGTAGAGTACAACATACAGATCTCCCTCTTTGGCTCTCCCTCTCCGACTCTGGCTTTCTATCTTGCAGCCAAAGCCATGCCATGCCATGCCATGCCGCCTTTTCTAGTTCCTTCGTGTATATATCCGGATCGCTCCTTCTCACGTGTACATGTCCGCGATATCATTACTTCGTGTATCCGGCTCCGACCTCGTCCCCTAGCCGACAGGTCGTGCAGCCACTGAAAATGCCCGAAAAGCCGCCCCTTTCTTTCCTTCGATCGAAGCCTCCAGCGGATACCTCCGGATTTTGTGAAAAATGCCCTTTTCGACATATTGTATTCGTCCATGCCCTGGCGCTCTCGATCGATCCTCCACTCGTACTCTCTCTGCATGGCGTCCGTCGATATCGGATTACCGTTGGTTTGGTACAGTCTGGAGCCGCGTTTGGTGAAATGGTCCACCCGCAATGATGCAAGAACGTTGTGACCTTACTCGTACAAGATTTTTAACCTGAAAAAAGGTAAAACCATCCAATGCAAGGATAGAAAGTCACCACATTGAGCTGACCAGCAGCGATTGAAGGGAAAGGACTGTATATACTGGAAACTGACAACTCTCGGAGCCACCAGGGCCCCTGCTTAGTATGACCGCCCAGGGGACCAGCCCTGTTGGGGTACTTCGGCAAGTGTCGGTTTCTGGAACATCTGTACCAGTCTCCTGCCAACGTTTGTCTCGATCTCTGTCCCGTCACGCGCAATCTTGACTTCTCTGTTGGCATTCCAAGGGTTTCGTAGACCTCGCGTACGGTAAAAGGGCAATCGGCTTGTGGCTATCCACTCAATCTTGAACGGTTTCCCAAAAGCTTGAGTATCGCTAGAGACGCCGGCCTCATCGGTCTCCACCGCTCGCTCTTCAACCTTGACGTTCTCGATAGGATCGTCAACTTCGTGATCAACGATAGGTGCTAGGTCCTCGTCTTCCGGATCGGCTTCCCAAAATATCGTGCCACGCGCGGAATCGTCGATGATACGGCCTCTTGGAGCGAATTCGGTGGCCGCAGTGGGTATCGATCTCGGGATGTCTGGATCATCAATGATGGTTTCTCCTCTTGGAGCCCATTCAAGACCTGCTGCTGTCTCGTCGCTTATAGGAGATGCCATGCGGGCGACACCATAGTACTCTCCTGACTTGTTGGCCGAAAATATAAGGTAGACATTCTCCGTGGACTTGAGATGTGAGCTAGGTAAAAGGGAGATGCCATTGCAAGCTCACCTCGTAGGCCTTGTTTAGCGCCTCTTCGTTGTGCGATTGAGTGGCCCAGATGCTATTCCTCACGCTCAATTCCATATCCTCAACTGTCAGACTCTTCATAACAAAATACTTGTCGGCGACTTTGGTGTTGGGTTCGCCTGTGCGGAAAGACTCAGCAGAAGCCTCTTCCTCTGCTCTAGATGAGATCTCACGGTTTTGTTGTATGGCTTCAAAAGCGGTCTGGGTGTAAGCCACAGTAGGCATAAGCGCTGCAGGTCCAGTAGGGGCTCCAGTGCCAGGACTCGGAGGCGAGTTTCTTCGTAGGCGGCAGACTAGGCGGACGCCTTGGAACCTCGAGTCGTGAAATCGGGCCATTGCAGCTGCACAAGCCACTTCCGACCTGTAGTTGACAAATGCACAGTTGCTCTTGGATATGAGGAAGACACTCTCGATGTCTTTTTTAGCGTCTCGAGAAAAGTGGTCCTTAAGATCGCTGACCACTGTTCCCGACGGAAGATTGCCCACCCAGAGCGCATGACCTGATTGCTTTGGCTTCCGAGGCGGACCTCGCGGCGTTGAGGGTATACTACCTATAGTAGTATTGGTATTCTGTCTGCTAGTGGCTGTAAGCGTTATTAGCTTCATAGATACCGTGCGACTTTAGCAAAGATCAGCTTGCCTGACATGCCGGGCCTGAGGTACGACCCACTAGATCCGTATGGATAAGCTAACGAAGCATTTGATGAGTAACCGCTTTGAGGCATTCGGCTGCCCATGGAAGGTGTGTCCGTGCTTTGTTGCATAAATCCCGACCCATAAGACGATGGAAATGAACCGTGCTGCGTTTGCACAGCTTGGCCGTGCTGTCCCGCAAAATACATGTATTGCTGCTGCTGGGTTGGGAAGTAAGCACCACCAGGGTAAGATGGATATATAGGACTAGGTCCTCCCGAGTGAGACTGTGGACTTTGCTGCACGGAATACCCCTGCTGGTATGTTGAGCCATATTGCGACGGGTGATTAGCATAATTCGGTGCGTTCATTGGCGATTGACTGGCAAATTGGTGCTGCTGCTGATAGTTCGAGGCACCGCTCGGGGTGCCTGCGAGAAATCGCGGTTGATCATGTTGCGACATCTGCCCTGGGGTGTTGTACAGGTAATCGGGCAACGCTCCAGCCATACCCGACATGCTGAAGGCACCTGAAGACTGCCCACTTCCCAACTGATGACCGGGCACATTCTGTCCAGGCGGATTGAAAGGTTGACCGCCCGGAGGCTGTTGCTGAGGTGTTGCGCCGTGGACGCTAAACTCATAAGGCGCACTGCTGGAGGAGACATGCTCTACGGATTGTCAGTTGAACAAAGCCAAAAGAAGGCATGAAATGATTTTAACAAAGTACTTGCACGGAATGAATGGAAAGAAAAGAGACAAAAGAGATGAGAGACGGACGAGTTGGTAAGGGTCCTTCACTACCGCTTAGTCGATTCCGCGCTGAAGGGTCCACCTGTTGCCCGCCCACTGGCAGCCTCCCTCTCTGTGCAGCTTCTTCGGCCATCTCCCGATCCTCGACAATCACCGGCAATACCGTCCACTGCTGAACCCATATTAAGCGCATGTTAGCCTACATCTCCCCCGATAACGACAGTGAAGAACACAGATCGAACAGAATTGAGAATCATTGTACCTCACTTGGGGCTACCTCCTATATGTTCCTCACATATGTCATTTGCTGAATGTCTCACCCGGGTAGTGATGGAAAATCTTGAGATGGGTTTTAAAATGATAAGAGCCTCTGAGAGGACCTGATTCGAAGAGGCTCCTCAGCAGCAGTCTGGATATGGATTAGTATAATCAGCAAGCTGTCCGATTGCAGCCAGCTCTGGTGGCGATGGGAGGGAATGGGCGACAAGATTTCCACAACAGGCATACCGACTTCATAAGCGTAGGATCATGAAACACCATTGGGGTATGGCATGAAGATGGGTCGACGGGTACTATAAGATCACCTGGCGAATGGGAAGGTAAGAGAGGAAATCAGACAGCAAACGGTCTGGCAATTGCTTGGAAAGGGACAGGAATAGATCGACGTCACAACAGGTTTGGTCGACGACATTACTCGGCAATGCGAGAATAGCGAGGATAGCGAAGTCCCAAAGTAGGGGATCGTGCACGTACCTAGTTCGCTACACTTCAAGTCGGGGTGGCGATGAAGCAATGCAGCCCATCGATTGGTCGTGCTAAGCGTGATCCTGGGCGACTCGTTCGACGTTCTAGAGTTAGTCGACTTTCTCGCGGTGCATGATATTGTATAAGGGCCAAGAAAGGTGTAGATCTCCGAAGGGAAGGGGATCGGGCCAGGGCTGAATCAACAATGGCACAGCTTGGACCGGAGGAGGGGGCGGTGAATGGATGAGTGGAGAATGGGATTGGTCTTGCTGTGAGTGGAGCATACTGGGTGAACGGTCCATATGTGTACCTTATGGGAGTACGAATGGGGGACAAGGTATAATGACGAACGATACTACTCTTGTTCTGCTGAAGACAGGGGGACATCGAAGGTGGCGTAGGCGAGGCCTTGATTGGCCGAGAGATTTAGTTTTAGCCACAGCTCCCGTTTCAAGGGATCAGGGTCCGCCCAGTCCAGACTTCGAAGCCTCCCATTGACTTACATACCTTAAGGTAGTACACATCTGTCAATCACTTCCCCACCATGCACTTAGGGCATGCATGTCTGCCGCAAGGAGCTTGGGAGAGTCAGATACGATCGGAGGGAACGGGCGGGAGCAGGGGACACATATGGAAGCGCGTGAGGCCGGTCTCTCTTTAGCGAACCGCGCTGGTGTCTAGTCCGCAGCTTCCATGCCTCATTTGTACTGTCCTTCTTTCCTGGGAACAAAAGAATATCCCACGATTGGGTTTCTGGTAGGACCCTGGTAGGACCCTGCTGTCAATCTCTGAGTCGGCGGAGTTTTCTCCGTCTCAGCCGTTGTACGTTGACTCAGTGTCGCCTCCCCTCTCGCTGATCCCCCACCTTAGTTTGCTTCATTATGTTTAGTGCAATATCAGAATGGACAAGGGCCATGGAGAAAACCATTGTCTTTCCCATGCTGCTCGCGCATCGGCATTGCTCGAGCGCATTGAAGCCCTAAGACTTTACTGCCCCCAATGAAAGGATGGTGGAAGTCCATGGCAGAGTCTTCCCTCGGACCACAGGATTGAGAGCTGTTTGAAGGTGTGCCATAGACCAATACACAAATAGTAACTGTTGCATCGTCCTAAAAGCCGTTGAAATGTCGATCACCCGCGACCATCAAAATCCCGAATGGTAAATCTCCATACGAACTCAAATCATGCTGATGGACCAGTCATGGTGATTGCGCTAAGGTATTATTCATATGAAAGAGACGAGGATAAGAAGTCTGGATGTCTGGATGTCGCGGCACGGAGGAAGTGATCTGCACTGACATCAAGTTCCTTGCAAGCAGCCACAGCCACAGCCCCTCGCAAGGATCCCGCATGGACAGCCGTCGCTCGCAGACGTTCCTAAAAGAAGTAAAAACCATCTCATGTAGTCTTAAGTCCGAACATGTACTTTCGCACAGTTGTTGGTAAGATATTTATCCATAGCAATCACACGCAGACGATCCGGATGGTGACCTGGTTGCTGCAGTGTCAAGTGCCACGAGGTGTCAAGGTTCTCCAAAAGTGGAAATAGGAACGTGCGCATTCGCCACAGCCTGTTCTTCGGGACCGTTCCAGGCGGGACACTTTCCTCAATGGGGAAATTCCGCCCCCAATGATCTGACTTCGTGATTTACCAGGGATCGGGGCTGAAGCTTCGATAGAAGGCTGATCGTCATCGATGTGGCTGAAATTGGCGCCAAACCGACGATCTTGCCGCTACCAGCGATGCTATATTTAGTGGAAGAAGTCGAATATTCAAATCTCGGCGCTGACCTCGCTTGCTAGAGCGTCTGACAACGTCTCGATGGTTCCAAGTCACAACATGCACATATCGGTTTTGGGCATCTGCTCTACCTATGAATAGAACCGGTGAGTTGGGCTGCCAGAATGCTACAAGACTTTGTTGCGTACTCGTGCAAACCACAAGTAAGTCCGGTCGCTTAGTAGCGGCGGGAGAAGCCACTAATCACTTAGTCCTGATCTATTCCTTTTGGAGGAGGGCCACGACGCTAAAGCCTTAGGACGTACTTGTCGAGTTGAGTAAGGTAAAATCAATGACAGGAGGAAAGTGTAGGAGTCGCGATTCCATTGCTTTTCGATTCAACGTTATCCCATCGGAGTATACAGGATATCGATATTCGCAGGATGGATTTAGTGCATGATTTGTATATCTCAAGGTTTATGAGCTAACTAAGGGAGGAACTTGTTGGAATTCAGACCGGGTCAACCTCGGTAGTCACTAATCAGGACTAGTCAGGGGGCCTTGGCAGACTAATAGAGATTTCTCGTGATGGTTATTCCATTCTATATAGCTATATCCATCCATTAGTTATTATAATACTATTATACTACACCTAAATCACGTGCAGATGACTTATTAATATCATACATTTTAACAGGTTATGAGCCTAGGTTCTACGTAACCTGGGAACCGCATAAATCGTACAGCAAGCTTTTTACTAAGACTTAGTATTACTCTAGAAGAAATATTCCCAGAACTATTTATAATAGGTACTATTATATCTGACTATTATAAAATTTAGAAGCTTAAGGGCACTAAGAACTATAAGCTATAGGAGATTATTATAAGAGTATTACTCGTAGTTAACGGCGTGTTTAAGGTTATTAGACCGGAATATAAACCGCTAACTAACCCTAACTTACCTACTACCAGAGGAGTAAAACTCCCTATTAAGGAGGTGGATAAGGATAAATAGGAAAAGTATATTAATCTAAAGGAGCGAGTACTCGCCGCTATTTATATTACTATATCGCCGTCAGCTTATAGTATAATTAAAACTCTAAAGATAGTAAAAGAAGTATAAGCTAAATTAAAGTTATTATATAGGACGGACTCCTACGCTACTAAGAAAATAACGTACTTCGCCTTATATAAGCTTCGTTTAGATTAATTTAAAGACCTTTATACCTACCTCGCTAAATTTAAAGAGTATATAAATAAGCTTCTATAAATGGGGAGTCCGCTAGAAATAGATTTCTAGATAGCAGTCTTCGAGAGGGGCCTACTAGATAATATAAAGGAAGCGGTCTATACCCTTACTAAGATCGCAAGATCTAGGAAGGAGCTACAGGATTTTAAGTATATTACTACATTATTAGTTAATAGGTTTATGCCTTTAAAGACTAAAGAATCCAAGGTATTTACTAGTAATTTTAGTAAATAGCTAAAGCAAGGTTAATATTAAAACAAGCCTAGTAATAAAAGCTAGGGTAATAACAACGATAAATATACTTTCTGTGGCTGCTAATATAATATAAAAGACTGCTAGTATATTAATCTAAAGCTAGGACTAGAAGGATTTATTCCTAAAATAAAGAAAGAGCTGGAGGTATAGAATAAATAATGGTATTAAGACAGATATCCTAGTCGCTAATAAAGTAAATAAAACCTAGACGAATAAAAGTAGGATAAACTCTATACCGCTCGCTTCGAGTACAGCTTATAATAAAATAATAAATCCCATGAGATTATTATCGACTTAGGGGACTAGGAGTATACCTTCTAGGACCGATCCAAGTTTACCGACTATTTACCAGTCTAGAACTACACGGTATTAGGACTAACTAGGGGTAAACTAATAAAAGTTGAAGGGATCGGAATAGTATAAATCCCGGTAATTATCGATAATAAGGTTAGCGAATTCTTACTAACCGATATTCGTCACGTACTAAACATCGAATATAACCTCCTATCTATTATATAACTAGACCTATAAGGCTATACGTATACCGGTAGCGGAGGGAAGAATATATTCTATAATAAACACGGCGAGGAGGTGTTATAAGCCTTCCTATATAACCGTACCTACTGGCTAGACACTATATAGATTAACTAGATGAGGGCATTCCGCCTTAAATTAACAGTCCCAGCTAAGAATAATGCGTCTTAGACCTAATAGCATAAGAGATATAGACACGTCAGCATGGAGGCTATAAAGGCTATAGCACGTGCTACTAACGTCGACTATAAGGCCGCTAATCGTCTATAAAAATATGAAAAGCAGGAACTATATAAGAGTTACGTATTAGGGAAAATTACCCGAATGCCCTTACGTATACTAATACCTAGAGTTACTATCCCTAGCTAATGCTAGCACATCGACTTGGCGTTAGCAAGCTATATAACCACCCTTAGGGGGTATACTAATATGATGGTATCTATATACGAAGTAATAGGGTTTACCTAAATAGACTATATAACTAGTAGGGCCGAGTTACTATAAAAACTCGAGTTCCGAATAAAATATTAGAAAAACCAGGGGTATAAAACGGCCTTCATTCGAAGCGATAATAAACTAGTCTAGGGCCGTAAATATTAATAAATCTTCCAGGAATATAGGATATTTATTACCCTATTAGTACCGTATAATCCTTATTAAAATGGGATCGCTGAAAGGAAGAACC